>ERZ791859.870-NODE-870-length-16320-cov-2.376760_pt1 | contig 16320 bp, 10 predicted proteins | sample MGYA00509943_ERZ791859 | MGnify/ENA primary metagenome ERZ791859 (study PRJEB30046, sample SAMN00792065) | human gut metagenome | study: EMG produced TPA metagenomics assembly of the A metagenome-wide association study of gut microbiota in type 2... | reverse complement strand
AAATCAGAAAACGCCTCCTCTTCGAACAGAAAGTCTTTACAGGAGTCAGCGGAACCAACGTAATCCGTCTGCTTCCTCCTCTCTGTCTGTCTCAGGCAGAAGCCGATGAGTTCCTGGAGCGTCTGCATCGGGTTCTCTGCTGATAGCTGCAGCCGGCTGACGAGCAGTTGAAGAGGCTTTTTCCCGAAAGGAAAGGCAGGTATCAGAAAAAAACAGTTGAAAGCACATATAAACAACCGGCAAGGCCGTGATTCCTAATGAGATGAGGAATCACGGCCTTACTTTTATCCCCGGCCTTGTTCACCTGTTAATAACTTGCCCTCTTCCTCAATGTCTTCCTCTTTTTCAAAACCGGCAAAATAAGAAGTACAAAATAGGATTCTTTCTTTTTTAATTATAACTTTGTATATCACATTAATCTGACGAATTATGAAAATAGCAATCATCGGAGCCGGAAATATGGGAGGTGCCATTGCCCGCGGACTTGCCCGGGGACACTATATACAGGCACAGGATATCATTGTGACGAATCCCAGCAACGAGAAACTGGAACGGCTGAAAGCCGAATATCCGGATATTCATACCAGCAACTGCAACAAAGATGCTGCAGAAGCTGACATTGTAATCATTGCGGTAAAACCCTGGAAAGTAGAAGAAGTCTTAAAGCCGTTGCGGTTGCGCCAGCCACAGATACTGGTTTCGGTTGCCGCCGGACTGACCTTCGAGGACCTGGCTCATTTTGTGGATCCGGAAATGCCTATCTTCCGCGTCATCCCGAATACGGCCATTTCGGAATGTGCCAGCATGACCTTAATCGCCCGAAGAAACGCCACGGAACAGCAGACCCAGATTATGATGACGCTGTTCAATGAGATGGGACGCTCCATGCTGATAGAGGAAAAACTCTTTGCTGCGGGTACCTCACTGGCTTCGTGCGGCATTGCATACGTAATGAAGTACGTGCAGGCTGCCATGCAGGCAGGTATAGAAGCCGGCTTACGCCCCAAAGATGCAATGACGCTGGTAGCACAGACCCTGGAAGGAAGTGCCCGGTTGTTGCTGCAGCACGAGCAGACACACCCGGCTCTGGAAATTGAAAAGGTAACCACCCCGGGAGGAATTACCATCAAGGGCCTCAACGAACTGGAAATTTCCGGTTTCAGCGCAGCCATCATCAAGGCACTGAAGGCCAGCATGTAAGTTACAGGAAAGCATTCAACAGCAAACCGTATGCTACATAATAAGCATCGCCCTGCCGTACTCCTACAGAGAGAATAGCAGGGCGATGCTTGTAAACAAGTATGTCCGTTCAAAGAAAACCTCCTCCCGCACACACCAGTCCCTTTTACCGGTTTGTTCCGGCTGTATTCGCTGATTATTTCACAAATCCCTTTTTGGCCCATTTCAAGCTGCCCCATCTCCGGACAAAAATGAGGGCCCGGATATTCTCATCCAGCAGGAAGGCACACCACATGCCTATCAGTCCCCATCCCCAGTAGATACCCAGCAGATAACTGAGCCCTACCGAAACCGTCCACTGCACCACCAGTCCCACATAGAAGGGGAAGTTCACGTCACCGGCAGCGCGCAGGGCATTCGGGGCATAAATATTGACGGCCCTGCCGATTTCCACGGCAATATCCACCACCATAATCGTTACCCCCATACGGATAATCTCCTCGTTATCGGTCAGCAACGAAAAGATGGTATGTCCGCACACGGCCCAGATGCACGACAGGACAAGGGATACAAGGATGGAAAGCCGCATGACATACCGTCCCAGCAGATAAGCCGCATGAATCCGTTTCTGCCCTACCAGGTGTCCGATACTGATGGCACCTCCCTGGGCCATCGCTATGGCAAACAAATACACAAACATTACGATGTTCACCGTATAGGTACGGGTTGCCAGGGCATTGTTGCCCAATATATTGATGAGATACGTAATCACCACCTGTGAAAAACTGTAGGAAAGGTTCTCTCCGGCCGAAGGCAGACCCACTTTCAGCAGGTTCTTCAGTTCGATCCAGGGGAAAGGACGGAAGTATTTCAAGGGGAAACGCGAGATGTGTTTCCGGAACAAAATCACAAACAGTACCACCATGCTGACACCTCGTGCCACCGAAGTGGAAATAGCCGCTCCCTCGGCACCCAGTTCGGGGAAACCGAACTTACCGAAGATCAGTGAGTAGTTGAGCGCGATATTTGTGATGATTCCTACTGCGTTCGAGCCGAGAGCGATGTTCACCAAGACCGTCACCATCATCGGATAAATCGCCTTATTGGCACTGCGCAACGAGGCAGAGACCGTCAGTGAAAGGGCCTGGAAAAAGGCGAAGGCACCCACAATCTCCATGTAGCCGATACCGTATTTCAGCAGTTCCGGACGCAGCCCCATCCAGCCCAGCAGGGTTTCCGCACCAAAATGAAGAATGGCACTGACTACCAGTCCGACCACCAGGTTCAGCAGCAAAGATACCCCTACCACCTGAATCATGTTTTTATAAAGCTTTCCCCCCAAGTACTGCGAGCACAGCACCGAAGTTCCGATGTTAATCACCTCGAATACCAGAAAAGCAAACATGACAATCTGGTTGACTACACCTACCGCTGCCACACTTTCGTCGGAATACTGGCTCAGCATGATGGTGTCTACTGCTCCCAGCATCATAATCAGCAGGGTCTCAATGAATATCGGAATGACCAGACGGGTCAGTTCCTTACGAATATTTGTCTGATGAATTACCTGTTCCACAATCTTTCCCCTTTTTTCGGCTGCAAAGTTACCATTTTTCCAAGAAACCCGGATTGACCTATGTCATCGTTTCAGGAGATTTGAAAAAGAAAATCAGGCATTTGGAAAATATTTGCCTAAAAATGCGTATCTTGCATCTGTAAACTAAAAAACAAATACTATGACACATCTTATGTCTCAACTTCCGTATGCTCACGAGACACTGGCTCCTCACATGAGCAAGGAAACCATTGATTTTCATTACGGGAAACACCTGCAAACCTATGTGGATAATCTGAACCGGCTGATTACCGGCACTCCGTACGAAAACGCATCGCTGGAGGAAATCGTAATGACTGCCGAAGGGCCACTGTACAACAACGCTGCCCAGACCTGGAATCATACCTTCTTCTTCGAGGCACTGACACCGGCTCAGGGAAACCTGCCAGAGGCACTGGAAGCCCGACTGACAGCGGCTTTCGGCAGTGTGGCCGACTTCAAAAAGCAGTTTACACAGGCTGCCATGGGCGTTTTCGGTTCGGGATGGGTCTGGCTGACTGCCGACGCTGAAGGACATCTGTCCATTACGGCAGAACCCAATGCCGGCAACCCCATGCGAAAACAGTTGAAACCGCTGCTGGTCATCGACGTATGGGAGCATGCTTACTACATCGACTACCGGAACCGAAGGGCTGATTTTATTGAAGCTTTCTGGAAACTGGTCGACTGGAACAAGGTGGCAGAAAGACTTGCACTATGATCCGGGCGGGGCTTCCCCGTTCTGTCCTCAGGAACTCATCCTGAACACGTAAAGAGCCTGATACACATTGAATAAAAAGAAAGGGTACGCACCGTCATACAGGATGCGTACCCTTTCTGTCATGATATACTTTTATTCTGTCTTCAGCAGATACTGCCAGTCTCCTCCCCTTCGATCTGTCCATTCTCAGAAAGTGACTCCAAAAATCATGCGGGCCATCTCCGTATTCGGGTTAAAGACCAGTTTGGCAAACAGCGGCAAGGAATATCCGGAAGCAAAATGAATCTCCTTGGTAGCCTTTACACTCAACAGCGATACGGCAAATCCTTCCGAACCGTTGTTATAGAAATCCGTCGTCCAGGGCACCGCTCCGGCCTCCGCCTCCCATTCCAGTCCTCCCAGTCTGAACGGGACTCTCAGGGAAAAGAAAGAAGAATACGCCCGGTTGCCTTCCAGGTTTACCCCGTCATATCCGGCAAAGTTCGTATACCAGTTCACATCCAGGAAACCGAAATCATATCCTACCTGCGCCTCAAACGTATGGCCGGTATTCGTCGAGCCGAAATGAAAGAACCCACTGGTACCGTCGAGCCAATAATCCGTCACCGAAACAGAAAAGCCCTTTTCACTTTCATATCCCAGCGTCAGGTCGATTTCAGGTGTATTCTCCCTCTCAAAACCGGCATTTCCCCATGCAGCCAGATAAAATCCTTTCCACGAAAGCGTCAGTTCCGGCTGGATACTCACCCCCTTCGGCTCCTGCGCTCTCCACACATTGACACTGACCACATCGGCCTTCAATTCCACCTCCGGCTTCTCCTGAGCCATTGCGGGCATTATGCTACCTGTTCCGGCCAGCATCCCTACTGCTAAAAAGAATGTTCTCATCAGTCTACTGCGGGTCCTCCATGTGTTTGGCTTCTTCCATCTTTCTCTTGACGAACTGAATCTTCAGGTTCGCCTCCTTCTGTTCCTTCCGGATTTCTTCCATGGCCGACAATACACGGGCCAGTTCGGAAATAGCCACTACCGCCTTCACATCGTTCGGCTGCATCACCGTACGGTAATTGCGGTCGCCCAGGAATTCCAGCTGGATTCTTTTCTTGTCCTGATTGGAAACAATGAATGCAGCTACACCGCCGTCGTTTCCGACTTTGTAATCCGCCTTTTCGATGGCACGTCCCAGGTCGGTAGTCTCATAACTGTCGGGGGAAGCAGGAGTCTCGGCAAACATGTCTCCGTCTGTACTGACCTTCACTGCAGTATGATGAATGTTTCCGCCGGCACAATAGATGGAAGTCAGCGACATCTCCCCTATCTCATTGACCTGTGCACGGAGGAAAGAACGTCCGATGTTCTTTTCCACCACCTGAGTCGGGTAAAAATAATTACCGATTTCCTGATAAGCCGTATCCTTCTCCAATACGAACTGCCCTTTCAGTTCATCAAAAGCAGCCTTTTTCACCTGCATCATACTGTCCAGATAGACCAGCGTCTTCTGCTGCTCGCTCAGATCAATCTGCTGCATCAGACGGATACCGGCCTTGCGCACCTCGAATGCCTCGGGATAAAAATTCCGGATACTGTCAATCCGCAGTTTGGCCAGGCTGAAATCACCTGAAGCATAAGCGGTTTCTGCACGCTGCAGCACCTCCGCAGCCTGCTTCTCGTCTCCATTGCAACCGGTCAGCACGGTTGCCAAAGCCAATAAGGCCCATAATATTCTCTTCATAATTCTCTTCTTTGATTTAAAGAACAAAAATACAATTAAATCAACTCATACTCCTTAAAGCTCCCCTTTTTTTTGTAATTTTGCATCCCAATTTAGAAAAATTCAAAATGGAACTGAAAGAACACTTTACTGGCAAGATATTCAAACTGATCTCAGAAACCGCCGATGAGCTGGGGCTGGAATGTTATGTAGTGGGAGGATACGTAAGGGACATTTTCCTGAACCGCCCATCGAAAGACATTGATGTAGTAGTAGTAGGAAGCGGGATAGAAATAGCCGAAGCGTTCGGAAAGAAACTAGGACGGGCTGCACACGTTTCCATTTTCAAGAACTTCGGTACCGCACAGGTGAAGTACCACGATACGGAAGTCGAATTTGTAGGAGCCCGCAAGGAATCGTACAGTCATGACAGCCGGAAACCCGTGGTTGAAAACGGTACACTGGAAGACGACCAGAACCGGCGTGATTTTACCATCAATGCCATGGCTGTCTGCCTGAACAAAGAACGCTATGGAGAGCTGGTAGACCCGTTCGGGGGACTTGAGGATCTCAAGGAGCGTATCATACGCACCCCGCTCGACCCGGATATCACCTTCAGTGATGACCCCCTGCGCATGATGCGCTGCATCCGGTTTGCCACACAGCTGAATTTCTATATCGAAGACGAAACCTTCAATGCCCTGGAAAGGAACCGGGAACGGATCGGCATCATCTCCCGCGAGCGGATTGCGGACGAGCTGAACAAGATCCTGCTGTCGCCGGTGCCTTCGAAAGGATTCATCGACCTGGACCGCTGCGGACTGCTTGCCCTGATTTTCCCCGAACTGGTGGCACTTCAGGGAGTGGAGGTCAGAAACGGCAGAGGGCATAAAGACAATTTCTACCACACCCTCGAGGTGGTGGACAATATCGCCAAGGTAACCGACAACCTCTGGTTGCGCTGGGCTACCCTGCTCCACGACATCGGCAAGCCGCGCACCAAGCGCTGGGAGCCCCGTGCAGGATGGACCTTCCACAACCACAACTTTATCGGCGAGAAAATGATTCCGGAAATCTTCCGGAAGATGAAATTGCCGATGAACGAAAAGATGAAATACGTACAGAAGCTGGTCGGCCTGCACATGCGTCCTATCGTGATAGCCGACGATGTAGTCACCGATTCGGCAGTCCGCCGCCTGCTGTTTGAGGCCGGAGATGACATCGACGACCTGATGTCACTGTGCGAGGCAGACATCACTTCGAAGAACGAAGCCCGGAAGCAGCGTTTCCTGGACAACTTCAAACTGGTGCGCCAGAAGCTGAAGGACCTGGAAGAAAAAGACCGCATCCGCAACTTCCAGCCACCGGTAGACGGGGCGGAAATCATGCAGGTCTTCAACTTGCAGCCCTGCCGTGAAATCGGCAGCCTGAAGAGCTCCATCAAAGATGCCATTCTGGACGGAGTAATTCCCAACGAACACGACGCGGCCTTTGCCTTCATGCTGCAGAAAGCCGCCCAGATGGGACTGAAACCGGTGAACCTGCCCAAGCAGGAATAACCGCCACGAAATATCCTTCATGGAAAGCAATCTCACCCTTGCTTTCCATGAATTTTTCCTTAAAAACTGCCCTAAAACATTGCTCTATATTATCTATCTGATGTCATAAGAAAGTTTTCATATTTTCCAAATATAAAATCTTTTATAAATTAAAGTTCTCCAAAAACACCCTCTACAGATAGCCATAAGCAGATTTTCTTCAGAAAAAGTTATCTAATTTAGAAAACCGGGCAAAATCGTCATTTTTAAAATCCTTTCCCCTTTCCTATATTTGCATCGTTTTTCAACGGTAACTATGTTTCAATAGGGAATGCTGTGAAAATCGGCAACAGTACCCGCTGCTGTGATCCTCGATGAACCGGAAAATGCAACGAGCAACCACTGTATGTCATCCATATGGGAAGGTATTCCGGGAAGAGTTCAGTCAGAAGACCTGCCAGAGAAAAACGCCAATGTCAAATGTTTAACTTACTCAATTAAAAGAAATGGACGCAACAACCACTTGCATCATTAAGCGTGACGGAAAGCGGGAAGACTTTTCGGCCTCTAAAATCAAAAATGCAATCCACAAGGCATTCGATGCTACAGGTATCAGCAATTCGGACAGTGTAATCAATGCCATTACCCTGCGCGTGATTTCACACATCACCCAACCGACCATCGGGGTGGAGGAAATTCAGGACCTGGTAGAAACCGAACTGATGAAAACGCAGCCGGAGGTAGCCAAGAAGTACATTATCTACCGCCAGTGGAGAAATACAGAAAGAGACAGAAAGACTCAGATGAAGCATATCATGGACGGTATTGTGGCCATCGACAAAAACGATGTCAACCTGAGCAATGCCAACATGTCGAGTCATACACCTGCCGGACAGATGATGACCTTTGCTTCGGAGGTGACAAAAGACTATACTTACAAGTATCTGCTGCCGAAGCAGTATGCCGAGGAGCATCAGATGGGGGATATCCACATCCACGACCTGGATTATTATCCTACCAAGACCACAACTTGTATCCAGTACGACCTGGACGACCTGTTCGAACGGGGATTCCATACCAAAAACGGCAGCATCCGCACACCGCAGTCTATCCAGAGTTATGCGACGCTGGCTACCATCATCTTCCAGACCAATCAGAACGAACAGCACGGGGGACAGGCCATTCCGGCTTTCGACTTCTTCATGGCAAAGGGAGTACTGAAAAGTTTCCAGAAGGCCATCGTATCCATCCTTTCTTTCCTGCAGGAGATGAAAGACAGCCTCATCGACGAGAAAAAGGTACTGGATATTACACGAAATACGATCCGCTCCATCAAGCCGGCCCAGGAAGCACAGAGCGAGTTTCTGACTGCCCTCCGGGAAAACGGCATCGAACTCAGTGAGAACGAACTGACACACATCCTGCATAAGGCTTATCTGCAGGTTCAGAAAGATACCCACCAGGCTATGGAAGGATTCATACACAACCTGAACACCATGCACTCGCGCGGAGGTAACCAGGTGGTATTCAGCTCCATCAATTACGGTACCGATACCTCGGCCGAAGGACGTATGGTCATCGAGGAACTGCTGAAGGCAACCATCGAAGGACTGGGAGCCCGGGGAGAGGTTCCGGTATTCCCGATTCAGATCTTCAAGATCAAGGACGGGGTATCTTATTCGGAAAACGATTTCCAGAAGACCATGGCGCATTTCGAAGACGCTCTCGCAGGAAAGATTGAGTTCGAGGCTCCGAACTTCGACTTGTTCCTGAAAGCTTGCCGCACGACTGCCAAAGCCCTGTTCCCGAATTTCATGTTCCTGGATACACCGTTCAACCAGAACGAGAAGTGGGATGCGAACGACCCGAAGCGCTACCGTTACGAACTGGCTACGATGGGATGCCGCACACGTGTGTTCGAGAACCTCAACGGAGAAAAGACTTCGCTCGGACGAGGCAACCTGTCATTTACGACCATGAACCTGCCAAGACTGGCCATTGAGGCCCGTATCAAGGCAGAGAACATGCACGAGGACGGAAATCCGGACGCTATCGAACGGACGGCCAAGAAGGAATTCCTCGAATCGGTACACCGCATGGCTGAGTTTATCGGAGAACAGTTGTATACCCGCTACCAGTACCAGCGGACGGCACTTGCCCGCCAGTTCCCCTTCATGATGAGCAACAATGTATGGAAGGGAGGCGACCAGCTGAACCCGAACGAAGAAGTGGGCGACGTACTGAAGCAGGGTACCCTGGGCATCGGCTTCATCGGCGGACACAATGCCATGGTAGCCCTGTATGGTGAAGGACACGGACACAACCAGAAGGCGTGGGATACCCTTTACGAGGCAGTGCAAGAGATGAACAAGGTGGTTGCCGAACTCAAGCAGAAGTATCACCTGAATTATTCGGTACTGGCCACTCCGGCCGAAGGCCTGTCCGGACGCTTTACCCGGATGGACAAACGGAAATACGGCATCATACCGGGAGTGACCGACCGGGACTATTATGTCAACTCCTTCCATGTAGACGTAAAGGAACCGATTACCATTGTCGAAAAGATCAAGCGCGAGGCTCCGTTCCATGCCATTACCCTGGGCGGACACATTACATATGTAGAGCTCGACGGGGAAGCACAGAAGAACATCAAGGCCATCGCGAAAATCGTGAAGGTGATGCACGACGAGGGCATCGGATACGGTTCCATCAACCATCCGGTGGATACCTGCCACAACTGTGGATACAAAGGGGTCATCTACGACAAATGTCCGATATGCAACAGCGAGAACATCCTCCGTATGCGACGCATCACCGGATACCTGACCGGCGACCTGAGCAGCTGGAACTCTGCGAAGCGTGCGGAAGAAAGAGACCGGGTTAAACATGGATAATTTTTAATATTCATACACTTGTTACATTATTTATATACATATCCGGAAACCATTGTGGACGGTGACGGAATCCGTTTTTCCATCTACCTGGCAGGGTGCAGGCATCACTGCCGGGGATGCCACAATCCGGAATCGTGGAATCCGGCTGCCGGGCATCCGGTGACCGATGAGGTCGTGGAGCAATGGATTTCGGAAATCAACCGGAACCCGTTGCTGGACGGCATCACCTTTTCGGGAGGAGATCCTTTCTATAACCCCGAAGAATTTCTGGCGCTGATACGGAAAATCAGTGAGGCAACGCGACAGCCTGTCTGGTGCTATACCGGATACACCTACGAGGAGTTGCTGGCCGACCCGCTGCGGTCTCCCATTTTAACATATATCGACGTACTGGTGGACGGGAAATTCGAACAGGCGCTCTACTCCCCTCTTCTGGAGTTCCGGGGAAGCAGCAACCAGCGTATTTTGCATCTTAAGAAATAGCGATATGTTAAATTCAAGTTCCTCACCCCGGATATAGTTAACAAAAACGCAACTTAATCTACAAAATCAGGTAGAATGTTTAAAAGCTGTTATCGCACACAGCAAAAAACGCCCCTTTTCTTGATATAAATCATGAAAAGGGGCGTTTTTGATAAAAACCCGGTGCATAGTATTGTCAGTTAACGAAAAAGCCATACCTTTGCAGTGTAGTTGTGAAACTAGAAAGACAAAAACAATAAGATTTATAGAAAAACATACGAATTAAGGTAATTTAAGGTATTAGTAAAAAGGTAAAAAAGCAATTTAGATTAAGGTATTAGATTTTTGATAAGGTATTAGATTTAAATTTTAGTTTTAAGGTATTAGTAAAAAGGTAATTGTTTTCAGGGATAAGTTTTTGATAGGTTAACAGGAATTGCTTTTAAGGTAAAAGAAAGAAAGAAGGATAACAGGATGAGATGAAGATGCAAGAACCCTTAAATGGGGGTTCTTAGGGAAACCGGCGGTATTCAGATAGTTGAATATTCGCTTTTTTGTTTTATGGCGGTACCCTTCCCCGGAAATTCCCTGCCTCTTGCCGAAACGGCTTCGTACCCGTACTCTTTTCCACATGGATGGCATTCTGCGTGATTGCCTCACCCGATTCACTGTCATTTTCAGTATAAATGTTTTTTTGAGAAGTCTCCGACAACCCGTCCTCCCCCACTGGATTTTCCTCCGTTCCCTGCCATACAATACATAAACATGCAAGGCCCTTCCACTTCATCCGGCCTCCGGCGCAGGATCTCTTTCCGACAAGCGTATATTTTATCTTCCCTCACTAAATGTTCGTAACAGCCCCTCGAGGTGCCAGCCGACCTGCGCACGCGGGTCATACAACCTCCGCATGCAGGTTGTACAACCCACGTACGGAAGTTGTACCACTCCGGTACGCAGGTCCGGGAACCGGTAAATAAAAAGCTAAAACCTTGCAACTATGCACAGAAAATGCGTATCTTTAATTTTGAAACTTCAATATTCACTTAATCATAATCAAAGCAAGAATGAAACAGCTGAAAAAACTATTATGGTGCATCTTACTGATCTGTAGTGTACAAGTACAGGCCACCAGCTGGAATGTATCCGAATGGACACTGGAGGATTCTTCCGGTAAAGCACGCGTAAGTGTGGAAAACGGAATCATGGATATCCTCTCTCCCGACGGACTGACACTCTGGTTCAATGAAAGGATTACGGGTAACTATGAAATCAGTTATCGTATCCGGGTAGTCATGAACAACGGGAAATACGACCGTCTGAGTGACATGAACTGTTTCTGGGGGGCCAATGACCCTGAAAATCCGGATAATATCTTTGCCAAGTCCAAACAGCGGAAGGGGCTTTTCCGCAACTACAACCACCTGAATCTTTTTTATGTGGGCTATGGAGGCAATGAGAACAAGACCACCCGCTTCCGGAAATATCATGGAGAATTCTACGGAAAGGATGAGAATAAGATAAAACCTCTCCTGAAGGAATATACCCAGATGCCTTACCTGCTCGAAGCCAACCGCTGGTACGACATCGTCATCAGTGTACACAATGACTCTACGACTTTCAGCCGTGACGGAGAAGTGCTGTTTACGCATGTGCTGAAGGATAAGGAGGGAGACGGACATTTTGCCATCCGCCTGTGGAAAAACCACGTGCAGCTCAGTGATTTCACCATACGCACCGGAGAGCAGGAGTTTGCCTATCAGAACTTCCGCCGGTATTACCGGGAAGCGCTGGCTTACCGGCCGGCCGAAAAGACCGGGGCACTGGCACAGCTGAGGACACATTTCAGCAAGACTCCGTTCCGGGTTGATAAGCATTTCAAACCGGAAAGTGCAGAGAAATACCTTTCTCTGCTGACCGAAGAGGGTACGTTCAGTGACCTGGATGCTACCGAAAGACGGTTTGAACAGGAAAACCGGTATCAGCAGGGGTACCTCAATACGACGGATGACGAGGTGGGTATCTTCATCGGTCATGCACTGACCCGTCTCTATTACATCGGAGATGCTTACCGGAAGGGAAAACTGAGCCAGGAACAGGCGACGGACGAAAGGGTATGGAAGGCGATGGTGCATTACGGCAATATCGAGATTTCACGTCCGAACAACAAGCCCCGTTTCCATGCGTCGTGCTTTGCCATTCCGGCAGCTGCAGCCAATACGTATTTCACTTTCCTCAAGGAAATGGAAGAGGCTGAACAGGGAAAAGGAAGCGATGCCCAGCGGAATGCCTGCGAAATGCTGAAGGTACTGGGACTGCAGGCTTACACACAACCGTTGCGCAACGACGACACCGACCGCGACGTGGTCAGCGTGGAGCGTTTCAGAAACCACGTATGGTGGGTTGGCGGAAACGCACTGGCTTACCGCCCGCTGTTGCCGGTGGCTGCCATGTTCAGCTCCATCGAAATGATCGACCTGCTGGCCGAAGTGGCACAGCGGGGCATCAGCATGACCTCACAACTTACGTATGACGATGCCTTCTGGACCGAAGGATTTACTGCCGACGGAGCCGGATGGGGACACGGAAAGCAGTGCCTGATCTGGGGATACCCCATTGACGGTACGTTCAGCGCCCTCAATATGCTGGGCATGCTCAAGGGAACTCCGTGGGCCAAGAAACTGAGTACGGACAACGTGAAGGCACTGATGAACTTCATGCGGGGAGGAAGCTGGTATTACTACAAAGGTTTCCGTCTGCCGGGACTGGACAGAAACTCGTATGTCTACAATCCTTCTGAAACGGCCATTCCTTACCTGAAGATGCTGAACCTGATACTGAAGGACTGGAGTACTTCGTTCAGTGAAGAAGAACTGAAGGAACTGAAGCAACTGCAGGCCGAGGCGAAGCAGAAACGGATTAATATGGAAGGATACGAGAAAGGAGTGTACAGCGGTACCCGCTGGTTCTTCAACAACGACGACCTGATGAAGAAGACTCCGGATTACCACCTGTGCATCAATATGGCTTCTTACCGTACCGACGGTCTGGAAAGTGCGGCCTTTGCCGACAACTACAACTTCTGTCCTACCGACGGAGCTACGCTCTTCCAGCGCAGCGGTGACGAGTATTTCCGTATCATGGGAGGATGGGATGTGACTGCCATTCCCGGAGTGACGGCACGCGAAGGCATGGACAAGCTGAAACCGGTCACCAACTGGAGAGGATACTGCAGCCGGTATAATTACGCTGCGGGGGCAACGAACGGTGGCGAAAATGCAGTGGCCGGATACATCTTCGACAAGATGCACGGAGGAGAAAAGGAAGCGGGAAAGAAGGGACTGGAAGAGGAAAATCCTGTATTGTACGGTGTAAAGGCTTATAAAGGATATTTCATTCTCGGCGACTACATGGTGGCTCTGGGAGCAGGCATCCACAACAGTCATCCGCAGATGGAGGGAAGCATACGGACGACCATCGACCAGACCGCCTGGGTGGCTCCGGTATCGGTAGATAAGAGTAAAGGAAGTACCATTGTAGCAGAAAACAACGAAATGGAAGTCGTGGTGGAAGGCAAGAAACTACAGTGGATTACCCAGAAGGGTAAGTTCAGCTATGCCGGTATCCCGGGATACTGTGAGAAAGTGCATGTAGTATGCGAGAACCTGCCGGCCATGTGGAAAAAGTTCAATCCGGCCAATACCAAGAAAAAAGACCTTCCGCAGAGCCTTCCGGCATTGCGTGTCTGGATCGACCACGGACAGAGTCCGGTAAACGCATCGTACGGATACGTGGTATACACCGGCAATGAATCTCCTGAGGACAAACCGGCCTTCGAGGTATTACGGAACGATACGCTGATACAGGCGGTACGCAGTGCCGACAAGACGGTGCTGGAAGCTGTCTTCTATACGGAACAGCAGGAACTGAAAGGCAAGGGATATCAGTTGAAGGTATCAGCTCCGTGTGCCGTACTGATAGAAAAGGAGAAAGAGCACCTGCAGATTACGGTAGCAGATGCACAGATGAATGCCGAATTGACACAGATTACGGTATCTTTCAACGGAAAGGACTATGAAATTCCGTTGCCGCAGGGCATGGAATGTGGTAAGCCGGGTACCCTTTCAGTCAAAGAATAAGAGTTTCCGGCTGAGCAGAAGCCGGATTCTCTGTATACAGTCTGTACAAGAAGAGCCGTATCCAACTTGATTCATTCATTTCAAGTCTGGATACGGCTCTTTTTCCGATTGCAGTCGGCAATCTATATGCGACAACCGTCTTCGATTAATCTTTAATACGGATCAGCAGGTTGGCCAGGATGGCAGTCACACCTCCGGTAGTAATACCAGAAGCAAAGATATTGCGGAGCGTTTCCGGCAACTGGCACAGAATCTCAGGAACGAGTTCCACACTCAGACCGAAAGAGAAGCTCAACGCCATTACCAGCGTAGCCTTACGGTCAATCTTCTGGGCAGCGATGATACGGATTCCGGCAGCAGCCACTGTACCGAACATCAGCAGAGTAGCACCTCCCAGTACCGGTTCAGGCATCAGAGAGAAGACAAGTCCCACAGCCGGGAACAGTCCGAGCAGAATCAGGAAACCGGCAATAAAGTAACCAACGTAACGGCTGGCTACACCTGTCAGCTGAATCATTCCGTTGTTCTGTGCGAAAATCGAGTTAGGGAATGAGTTGAAGATACCGGCCAGCATAGAGTTGAAACCGTCGGCCAGGATACCTCCGGAAGCACGCTTCACGAACACTTCTCCCTCTACCGGTTCGCCGGAAATCAAGGAGTTGGCAGTGATGTCACCATAAGCCTCGATGGCAGTAATCAGGTATACCAGGGCCAGGGCAATGATGGATGAGATATCAAAAGAAAGACCGTACTTGAAAGGAATCGGAATGTTGAAGCCTCCGTAGCTCTGTACAGAAGAGAAATCAACCATGCCCAGGAACCAGGCCAGTGCATAACCGATGATCAGACCGATGACGATGGAACTCATACGCAGGTAACGGTTTGAACTGCGGTTGAAGAAAATAATCAGCACCAGTACCAGCGCAGCCAGTCCCACGTGCTGCAAGGCACCGAAGGTTCCGTTTGCCTGAGCCACGGCACCACCGCCACAGGCAGAAATACCTACCTTGATCAGACTCATACCGATCAGGGTCACCACAATACCCGATACCAGCGGAGTAATGACCTTACGGGTATATTTCAGTACGCGGCTGATGAGCATCTCCACCGAAGAAGCCACCATACAGGCTCCGAAGATAGCCGACAGTCCGCCCGTAAGTCCCGCAGAGATAATAGGACCGATAAACGAGAAGCTGGTACCCTGTATACAAAGCAGTCCGCAACCGATAGGACCTACCCTGCGGCACTGGATAAAGGTAGAAATACCCGAAGCAAACAAAGCCATGGAAACCAGGAAACCGGTTGTCTCCACATCCAGTTTCAGCGCTCCGGCAATAATGAGAGGAGGTGTGATGATGGCCACAAAGATAGCCAACAAGTGCTGCAAGGCAGCGAAAATTGTTTCTTTCAAAGGTGGACGGTCGTTCAAGCCATAAATCAATCCCGCCCCAGGATTCACATTCTGTTCTTTTTCCATTAAAACGATATATTAAACAAATAAAAAAAATTAAGAATGAAATTTGGCAGAAGCGGAAGCACCTGTTCCTGTCAATTTCATTCTTAATTTTCCATCAAACCATTATTATTCCTTTATCTTGATTTCACAGTTGTCCAGGCTTTCAATAATAGCCAGTGACTCCACGTGGATGCCGCGCTCGCGCAGGAAATCGCCTCCATGCTGGAACGACTTCTCAATCAGGAATCCCATACCTACCAGTTCGGCACCCGCCTGCTGCACCAGGTCGATAATTCCCTTTGCTGCATTTCCGTTTGCCAGGAAGTCATCGATAAACAGCACCTTGTCGCCTTCACACAGATAGTCACGGCTTACGCATACGTCATAAGAACGGTCTTTGGTAAAGGAATAGACAGTAGTGGTCAGCATATTCTCCATGGTACTGGGTTTTTTCTTCTTGGCAAAAACCACAGGCAATTCCAACAGATATCCCACCATAATGGCAGGTGCGATGCCACTGGCCTCGATCGTCAATACTTTATTAATCTTGGTACTGGCAAAGCGACGCACAAACTCCACAGCCATTGACTTCATCAGAATAGGATCCATCTGATGATTAATGAAGTTAT
>ERZ791859.865-NODE-865-length-16367-cov-2.821359_pt1 | contig 16367 bp, 9 predicted proteins | sample MGYA00509943_ERZ791859 | MGnify/ENA primary metagenome ERZ791859 (study PRJEB30046, sample SAMN00792065) | human gut metagenome | study: EMG produced TPA metagenomics assembly of the A metagenome-wide association study of gut microbiota in type 2... | reverse complement strand
CTCCCAGCTGAGCTAAGACCCCATACAGTAGCGGAAGGGAGATTTGAACTCTCGACACCACGGGTATGAACCGTGTGCTCTAGCCAACTGAGCTATTCCGCCATATTCAATTATTTGTTTTGGAATGGGACCTACAGGGCTCGAACCTGTGACCCTCTGCTTGTAAGGCAGATGCTCTCCCAGCTGAGCTAAGATCCCATATTCCTGCGGGTTACTCATCTGCAACCCGCTTTGCTAGTATACTATATAGGAATAGTGAAGTCAAGCACTTTTTCAAAAATATTTTTGAAATATTTAAAATTTTTGAAAATATTTCAAGATTCAAAATTACTCCAATAATTCCGTCAAGCTGCCGGATACCTGCCTTATGAGATACCTTTGCAAATCATATATCTCTCCGTACTCCCTACTCCTTCGCAATAAACAAAACACCCAGTGTTCCCGGTCCACAATGGCTGGATACTACACCGCCGGCTCTTGTTTCTAAAATTTCATGAAAGACATGCAGGTCATCGAGATAAGCACGTACCTTATCTACGATTTCCGGAGCACTGCCGGAATGAGTGATAAATACACGTTCCGGCCGGGCATTCTTCATTGCTTCTTCCATGTCTTTCACATAAGAGAGAACAACCTTTTCCATATTGCCACGGTATTTCTTGCCCGGTCCCATCTTACCATCCTCAACACCAATCCGCGGATGAAGTTTTAATGCACCACCGGCTAAGGCAGCCAGTCCACTGCATCTGCCACCACGATAAAGATAGGTTAAGGTGTCTACCACAAAGCTTGCCTGAACCAGAGGCTTTAATTCTTCAATGCGTGCAGTAATTTCTGCTGCACCCTTTCCCTGCTGTGCCATTTCGGCTGCTTCTATGACAAGAAGTCCGATACCGGTAGAAAGGTTTGCCGAATCGATTACAGTCACCAGATTTTCCGCATTCAGTTCTTCCGCTGCAAGACGCATCACATTCATGGAAGAAGACATCCCGGATGCAATGGCAAAACAGATAACCTCCTGACCTTTTTCTACATAAGGCTTTAACAATTCTACTGCCTGTTCTGCAGATGGTGCAGAAGTCTTTGGCGTAGTCTTATTTGCATCCGACCAGTCAAAAATCTCCTGCGGAGTAATATTTACACCATCCAGATACTCTTCTTCGCCAAGAAGAATGTGAAGCGGAAGAATGGTAATATCATAACGTTTTACCAGTTCTTCAGATAAATCACAGGTACTGTCTGAAATTATCTTTACCATATCAAAAACCTCCCAAAATAAAAATTTACATTTCTTCCAGCAGACGCTCTACCAGTTTTACACAATCAGCTGCATCCGGGGAATAGCCATCTGCACCGATTTCATCTGCAAAGCTCTGTGTAATTGCTGCGCCGCCTACGATAATCTTGCTGTTGCAGCCGCGCTCTTTTGCCAGTTCTACCACATCCTTCATACGCATCATGGTAGTGGTCATCAGGGCAGAAAGTCCGATAATCTGGGCATTCTCTTTTAACGCTGTATCCACAATAATATCCGCTGCCACATCCTTGCCAAGGTCTAAGACACGATAACCATAGTTACGGAGCATCAGTGCTACCAGATTCTTACCGATATCGTGTATGTCACCTTCTACGGTTGCAATAATAATGGTTGCCTTTGGCTCTGCGTCCTTATCTTTGGAAAGCATTGGCTCCAAGTATTCAATGGCATGCTGCATGGTCTGCGCACTGGAAATCAGCTGCGGCAGGAAATAAATCTGCTTGTCAAAAAGGACACCTACTTCATTAATGGCAGGAATCAACTGTCCATTAATAATCGCTCCCGGTTCTTCTCCTGCTGCCAAAGCTTTATCTACTTCTTTTAAAATATTGCCCTTATTTCCCTTTAATACACAATCAAATACCGGATTTGCCGGCTCTAAAGTGCCTGCCGAAGCTGCGTTATCGGTTGCCGGAGCTTCCTTCTGTGCCCGCTGGTTCATCCGATTGATATAGCGGATATCGGAACCTTCTTTATGTAAAAGCATATCCGAAGCCACTGCCGCATTCATTAATAAATCCTGGGATGGATTTGCAATTGCCATCGTAAGTCCTTTTGCAATTGCCATGGTAAGAAATGCACTGTTTACATAAATACGTTCCGGCAGACCGAAGGAAATATTGGAAAGTCCACAGGCTGTGGCAAGGCTCAATTCATCCTTACAATACTGGATGGTATCAAAACATTCCAATGCTGCCAGCGGATTTGCACCTACCGTTGCTACCAGTCCGTCCACGATAATATCTTCTTTATGAAGACCGATTTTTAAGGCGGCATCTAAAATGGTACGGACAATCTGGCGCTTCTCTTCTGCGTCTTTTGGAAGTCCCTCGTCAGAAAGCGGAAGCAAAATAAACATTGCTCCATATTTCTTTGCAATCGGAAGCAATTTTTCGAATTTCTCTTTTTCTAAGGAAATAGAGTTAATCAAAGCTCGTCCCGGATAAATACGAAGTGCTGCTTCAATAATATCCACATGGGATGAATCGATACAAAGCGGACAATCCACTGTATAAGTAACCTCATGAATGGTATTTAACATCATCTGTTTCTCATCGATTCCATTCATACCCATATTGACATCCAGAATGGCTGCACCATTTTCTTCCTGTGCCCGTGCCATATCACGAACCATATTAAGGCTGCCTTCCCGAAGCTCTGCCTGCAATTTCTTCTTTCCGGTCGGATTAATCCGCTCACCAATTACCATAAATGGTCCGTCCAAATCAATTTCTACCGTCTTACGCTCGGAAGTAAGCACTCTTCGTCTTGGTGCTTCCACATGATGGATTCCCATTGGTTTTACTTTATCTGCCAATGCTTTGATATGTGCCGGGGTCGTTCCACAGCATCCACCAATAATCGAAACGCCTTCTTCGATTAATTTTGCACCAACTTCTGCGAATTCTTCCGGTGTGGTCTTGTATACCGTTACACCATCCTCTAATTCCGGTAATCCGGCATTTGGCTTTGCCAAAACAGGAACATAGGCATATTCTACAGTCTGGCGAATCGGCTCTAACATTTCCTCTGGTCCTGTGGAGCAGTTCATTCCCACTGCATCAGCACCCAGGCTCTGCAACGTAACTACCGCAGTTACCGGATCTGTTCCATACAAGCTTCTGCCATCCTCGTTATAAGTCATACTTGCCATAATCGGCAAATCACAGGTTTCACGGATTGCCAGCACAGCGGCTCTTGTTTCCTGCAGACTCATCATGGTCTCAATGATAAATAAGTCTACTCCCGCATCTGCCACAACTTTGACCTGTTCTTTATAAATATCTACCAGTTCTTCAAACTGCAATTCACCCATCGGATAAAGCTGTTGACCGGTCATGGTAATATCACCGGCTACCAGCGCTTTTCCGCCTGCTGCCTCTTTGGAAATGGCAACTAATTGCTGGTTCATCTCTACCAGCTTATCTGCCAGTCCATATTCTTCTAATTTAATGCGGTTTGCAGTAAAGGTCGGTGCCAAAAGAATCTGTGTTCCAGCCTCCACATAAGCCCGCTGCAAATCTATCATGGTCTGTGGATGCTCTAAAATCCACTGCTCCGGGCAGACTCCTACCGGCATTCCTGCATTCTGAAGATTACTTCCGGTTGCACCATCTAAGATAACCGGTCCATTTTTTACTAATTCCTTAAATTCCTCTCTTGTCATCTGCGTTCTTCCTCCTGTCGGATTGCCTCAATAATTCTCGCAATTAAGCCCGTCCGGTTAAATGGTGTCATAAAATAAAATCCGTCTGCAATATCATATAATTTTGCTACGATTTCAACAGATAATTCAATTGCCACTTCTTCTGCCTCTTCTCTTGTCATATCTTCCCGATACCGGTTTACAATTTCATCGGAAACATGGATGCCCGGCATCTCATTTTTCACAAACATTGCATTCTTATAGCTTACCAGCGGCATAATACCGCACATGATTTTGGTGTCAATGTGTTCTTTGATATAAGTCAGTCTTTCCACATCTTTCTCGGTATATACCGGCTGTGTCAGGAAATAACCGCATCCTGCTTCCGCTTTACGCTTCATCCGTTCAATAATCGCATCCGGATTGGCGCCATGATAATTCAATGCACCACCATAATAAACCGGCTCCTGTGCAAAAACTTCTAAATTCATTTCCTTAACATACTGCATCAGTTTGATGGAATTGAAATCAAAAACAGAAGTCACTCTTTCGCGGTCTGCCCTTGAAACCGGGTCTCCGGTCACAATCAGGAAATGGCGGACATCATTCATATGCATGCCTAAAAGACCTGCACGCAACGCAATCACATTGCGGTCACGGCAGCTGATATGCGGCATTACTGCCACACCGGTCTTCTGCTGGATTTTCACTGCCAGCTGTCCGGCATCCATTCTCGCCCGCGCCATTGGGGAATCGGAAAGGGTAATCAGATCCACATTACATTTTCTTAAATCTTCTGCTCCTTTCATAACCTTGGATGCATCCTCGGAAAATGGCGGGGGCAATTCTACAATATAAGACTTCTCCCCACGGGAAAGCTTCTCTTCAAAAATAGATGGAGTTCTTGTAACCTCCTGCGTTACTACATTTTCAATTTTCTTTGCTGCCTTCGGCACATCCTGTAACTCGCCAGAAAGCAAAGCAATATATTCCGGTGTGGTTCCACAGCAGCCACCTAAAATATCTGTACCAAGGGCTGCAATATCCTTCATTTTTTCTGCATAATAAGATGCATTATTGGAATAAATTGTCTTTCCTCGCAAAGTATATGGGTACCCTGCATTTGGAAGTGCTGATACGAATTTGTCACTGGAGAACTTCAGGTTCTTCATAAACTGATACATGTGGGTACTGTCCAGTTCACAGTTAAATCCATAGGCATCCACATTTTCCATCTCGGAAGCTTCTACTGCCACACGCTGCATGGAGAGACCTGAGCGGGTGTATCCACTCTTGTCAAACGCAAACTGCACCAGAATAAATGCGTCTGATTTTTCTTTGATATATGCCGTCACCGGCTCAATATAGGTAAAGTCACTCTGTGTCTCAAATACAAAACAGTCTGCGCCACAGGAAAGGAAGGTGTCACAAATTTCTTTGTACTCCTGTAACACATTGTCATAGTCCTGATGGTCAAGATCATAAATCGGTCCTAAATCTGCTCCGATAAATACCGGAATCTCTTTTCCATTTTCTGCCTGAAATGCGGTTACTGCTTCCTTTGCAATCTCATAGCCCGCCCGGACTGTCTCTTTTACTTCCTGCATATCTGCAAGAAACATGGTATTTGCTGCAAATGTATTGGTGCGGATCAGCCTTGCTCCCGCACGCAGATATTCTAAATGAATCTCCTTAATCTGCTCCGGATTCTTAAGATTCTCCTTTTCTGCAATCACGGTATCTTCGCTGTATTTTTCCTCATAATAAGTGCCCATGGCACCATCGGTTATCAGTCTTTGTTCTTTGATATATTCCTTTATATTCATAGTATACTCCAGTTTATCTTACATTTGAATTCCTACTAATTATATATGTAAGCTCCTTTTCCTGCAACTTAAAATTATAAATTTAATCCGGTGAGTTGCTTTTTTCATTTTCTGTGCTACACTGTTATTCATTGACAATGATATTTTCAAATACAAAGGAGTACACTTGATGAATTCAGTAAAGCTAATTGCCTTAGACATCGATGGCACCCTCTATAATAAAGACGGTGTCATTACCTCTTATAATAAAGAAATGATTCGAAAAGCCGTAGAAAACGGGATTACCGTTATTATCTCCACCGGCCGGCCTTATATCGGTCTTCCTGTGGATGAAATGAAGGAGCTTGGCATCCAATATGCCATTACTGCCAACGGTTCTGCGGTATACCGCGTCCCGGAAAAGGAACTGCTCTTAGATGAAAGCATGGATACCGATTTAAGTGTCCGGCTGTTACGCAAGCTCTATACGCAGTCTCTTCATATCGATGCCTTTATCAATGGTGACGGCTATACCCAGTTTTCCACCAGCGAGCTTACCAACCTATTAGATATTCCGGATTCCTTAAAAAAATATATCCAGACCACCCGGAAGACGATTACTGACTTAGCTGCTTATATCGAAGAACATAAACTTTGTGTTTCAAAACTGACTTTAAACTTTGCACCGGATGCAGATGGAAGCTATACCACAAGAGAAAAAACAAAAGAAATCTTAGACACCTTCCCGGAAGTCACTTATGTGTCCGGCGGTTTTCATAACTTAGAAGTTACCAGATGCGGCATTGCCAAATCCAAAGGACTTAAATTCCTCTGTGATTACCTCCACATTTCCATGGAAGATACCATGGCGGTAGGTGACAGCGAAAATGATCTCGATATCGTCAAAGCTGCCGGCATTGGCGTTGCCATGGGAAATGCGCAACAGCTCTTAAAAGATTCGGCTGATTTCATTTCCCTTTCTAATGAAGAAGATGGTGTTGCATACGCAATCGAGCGGTTCTGCTTTTAACAGAACCGCTCGTTGTATACGCTAGAACTTTGTACATACTTTATATTTATGTCGTAAAGTATTCATCGTATAGTCGTTATAATCTATTTTCTTATCCTTCTGAAGTCTTCCTAATACAATACCTGGATCACGATTTATTTTATTTGCAAATTTCTTAATAGCCTGTAAATCAAATTCACCCTGTCTTATAAATTCCTGATAATACCCTTTCGGAATCAGACTATCTTCTGCGAAACGATTCGCCGCTTCCTCCTGCTCACCACAATTTTTAATGTTTCATGTACTTACCATCTTCTACTAAAAAAAGACCTTGCAGAAAAGATTTCTCCTATCTACAAGGTCTTGCTCTTCTTTATTCCTATTTTTTATTTGAAGTATGCCACTCCACTTTCGAACAGCTTCATATCCTGCTCGCCGTAAATGTTGACTGCAACAGACTCTCCACGACGCTCTGCATGTGCCATCTTACCAAGGACACGTCCATCCGGACTGGTGATACCTTCGATTGCCATGTAAGAACCGTTTACGTTCCACTCTTCATCCATGGTTGGAACACCGGCTTCGTTTACATACTGGGTTGCCACCTGACCATTCTCAAAGAGCTTGTCTAACCACTCCTTCGGAGCAACGAAACGACCTTCTCCATGAGATGCCGGGTTACAGTATACGCCGCCAAGCTCAGCCTGTGCTAACCATGGGGACTTGTTGGTCACTACTTTGGTATATACCATCTTGGAAATATGACGTCCGATGGTATTGTAGGTCAGAGTCGGTGAATCCGGTCTCTGGTGTGTAATCTTGCCGTAAGGAACCAGACCTAATTTAATCAGTGCCTGGAATCCGTTACAGATACCAAGTGCAAGACCGTCACGCTCATTTAAAAGCTTGTTTACAGCTTCTTTCATCTTCTCATTACGGAATGCTGTTGCAAAGAATTTTGCTGAGCCTTCCGGTTCATCTCCTGCAGAGAATCCACCAGGGAACATGATAATCTGTGCTTCATCAATTGCTTTTACAAATACATCAACAGAATCACGGATGTCTTCTGCATTTAAGTTCTTAAATACCTTTACGGTTACATCTGCACCTGCATTTTCAAATGCTTTCGCACTGTCGTACTCGCAGTTGGTTCCCGGGAATACCGGAATAAATACATGTGGGCGGGCAACTTTGTGCTTGCAGACATAAATGTCTTTTGTATCGTAAAGTCCGCTCTTCACTTCTTCTGTTCCGGTGGTTGCTCTGGTTGGGAATACTTTCTCTAAAGTCTGTCCCCATGCTTTGATTGCTTCATCCATGGAAATGCTCATATCACCATAGATAAAGTTCTTGCTGTCATTTACTGCACCCACAACAGCTCCGTTTGCTGCAAGGCCTGCTGCTGCAAGGATTTCCTGTGCTTTTGCAACTTTATTTTCCGGAACTTCTGCTACGATATTTCCAAAGCCCGGTGCAAATAATGTTTCTTTTGTTACATCTGCATTTACAGTAACGCCAAGTTTATTACCAAATGCCATCTTGCTGACTGCTGCTGCAAGACCTTTTCCGTCTAATGCATAAGCTGCTACAATAACGCCTGTCTCAGTCATTTCATGAATTGCATCATAAAGCTTCATAACCTGTGCGTAATCCGGCATATCATAAGCATCTTTTTCGATGGTAAATAACATCAGCTTATCATTTTCTTTCTTAAGCTCCGGTGTGATAACATCTTTTTCTTTTGCTACATCAACTGCAAAGGATACCAGTGTTGGCGGTACATCAATTTCATTGAAAGAACCGGACATGGAGTCCTTTCCACCGATGGATGGAAGTCCGAAACCAATCTGCGCATTATAAGCACCAAGCAGTGCTGCAAATGGCTGGCTCCAACGACTTGGCTCCTCCGACATTCTGCGGAAGTATTCCTGGAATGTGAAACGAATCTTGTGGAAATCACCACCGGCTGTTACGATACGGGAAACAGACTCTAATACTGCATAAGCTGCTCCATGGTATGGGCTCCATGAAGATAAATATGGATCAAATCCGTAACTCATCATGGTTACTGTATCGCATTTTCCATTCATAACCGGAAGTTTTGCAACCATACTCTGTGTCTCGGTCAACTGATATTTTCCACCATATGGCATGTATACACTGCCTGCTCCGATGGAACCGTCAAACATTTCTACGAGACCCTTCTGGGAACATACGTTAAGGTCTTTTAATTCATTTAACCATGCTGCTTTCATATCGCCTGCTGCAACTGCTTCTTCTACAGCCTTTGTGCCGATTTTATTTAAATAATTCTCTTCTTTTACCGGAAGCTCTACCTTTACATCAGTCTCCTGATGTGCTCCGTTGGTGTCTAAGAATGCTCTGGAAAGATTTACAATTTCTTTTCCTCTCCAGGATAATACTAATCTTGGCTCTTCGGTTACAACGGCAACTTTCACAGCCTCTAAGTTTTCTTCTTTTGCATAATCTAAGAACTGCTGTGCATCTTCCGGTGCAACAACAACTGCCATACGCTCCTGAGACTCGGAAATAGCAAGTTCTGTTCCGTCCAGTCCAGCATATTTCTTAGGTACTTTATCCAAATCAACCTGTAATCCGTCTGCAAGCTCTCCGATTGCTACGGACACTCCACCGGCACCAAAGTCATTACATTTCTTAATAATGTGGGCAACTTCTTCTCTGCGGAAAAGTCTCTGAATCTTACGCTCGGTAGGTGGGTTACCTTTCTGAACCTCTGCTCCACAGGTATCAATGGATTCTGTATTGTGTGCTTTGGAGGAACCGGTTGCTCCACCACAGCCATCACGTCCGGTACGTCCGCCTAAGAGGATAATAATATCTCCCGGATCAGAAGTCAGTCTCTGAACGGCACGACGAGGTGCTGCTCCCATAACGGCTCCGATTTCCATTCTCTTAGCAACATAATCCGGATGATATACTTCTTTGACATATCCGGTAGCAAGTCCAATCTGGTTACCATAGGAACTGTATCCCTGTGCTGCGCCGCGAACCAGTTTCTTCTGAGGAAGCTTTCCTTCCATGGTATCTTTTACAGATACGGTAGGGTCAGCAGCTCCGGTTACACGCATTGCCTGATATACATAGGTACGTCCTGACAACGGGTCACGGATTGCTCCACCAAGACAGGTTGCAGCTCCACCAAACGGCTCGATTTCGGTTGGGTGGTTGTGGGTCTCATTTTTAAAGTTTACAAGCCATTCTTCTGTCTTGCCATCTACTTCAACAGGCACTACGATAGAGCAGGCATTAATCTCATCGGACTCTTCCTGATCCTGTAATTTTCCTTCTTTTTTCAGACGCTTCATTGCCATTAATGCAATGTCCATTAAGCAGACAAATTTGTCATCTCTACCCTCATACATTTTCTTATGTGTATCAAGATAATCCTCATATGTCTTTTCCATTGGCTCTTTGTAGAAACCATCTTCAAATGCAACATTTTTCAGCTCGGTAGAAAATGTGGTATGACGGCAATGGTCTGACCAGTAGGTATCCAGCACACGAATCTCGGTCATGGATGGGTCTCTATCTTCTTCTCCATGGAAATAGTTCTGAATATGTAAGAAATCCTTGAATGTCATAGCCAGTCCAAGGGAATCATAGAGTGCTTTTAATTCCTGCTCCGGCATATCCTTAAATCCGGTCATAATCTTAACATCTGCAGGCTCCGGGAACTCTGTTACCAAAGTCTCAGGCTTCTCCATGCCGGTCTCTCTGGAATCTACCGGGTTGATGCAGTGATGCTTGATTGCCTCTAACTGCTCAGCGTTGATATCTCCGTAAATAACATACGTTGTTGCGGTACGGATAACCGGCTCTTCATCCTCTTTTAAAAGCTTCACACACTGCTCTGCAGAATCTGCTCTCTGGTCGAACTGTCCCGGAAGGAATTCAACGGAAAATACTTTTCCATCCCCCATTTCAAAATTCTCCTCATAGACATCATCTACCGGCGGCTCTGAAAATACAGTCTGAACTGCTCTTTTATATACATCATCGGAAATGTTTTCAATATCATAACGAATCAGGACACGTACCTTATCTACTGCGCTGATTCCAAGATAACTCTTAATCTCTGCATGTAACTCTTTGGCGCGTACTGCGTAAGCGTCTTTTTTCTCTACATACACTCTTCTTACCTTACTCATCTTCTACCTCCTGAATGTTTACTTTCTTATGTTCATTATAGCACGGCATTATGAATAAGAACAATTAATATATTTAATTTTATTTATAAGAGTTACTAATGTTGACACAGTTATAAGCGTCACTTATAATAAAGGAAAATATGTAAGATATGCATTCTGATATGACAAAGGAGCCATTATGGATATTAATTACGAATTATATAAAGTATTCTACCACGTTGCTACTTCCTTAAGCTTCTCGGAAGCCAGCAAGCAGCTTTACATTTCCCAGTCTGCAGTAAGCCAGTCCATCAAGACCTTAGAAAAGAAATTAGAGCAGCCGCTTTTTATCCGTAGCACCAAGAAAGTCCAGCTTACTCCGGCAGGACAGGTTCTGTTAAAACACATTGAGCCTGCCATGAATCTCATCGCCCGCGGGGAAAACCAGCTCTTAGAATCCAATACTCTTGGGTTGGGGCAGCTTCATATTGCTGCCAGCGATACTATCTGCCGCTATTTTTTAGTACCTTATTTAAAAGAATTTCATAAAAAATTTCCCAGCGTTCCCATCAAGGTTACCAATGCAACCTCTCTTGGCTGCGTTGACCTCTTAGAGCAGGGAAAAGTCGATATTGCCGTTACTAACTGCCCGAATGTACGATTAAATCAATCCTACATCCGCAAAATGGTACTGGATTTTACGGATGTATTTATTGCGAATCCATCCTACTTTAATTTAAAACAACAGGAATTAAGTTTCCGGGATTTAACAAAATATCCTCTGCTGATGCTCGATAACAAGAGTACCACCAGCGAATTCATGCACAATCTCTTCCTCTCCCATCAGTTGGAGCTGATTCCGGAAATTGAACTGAGCAGTAATGACCTTCTGATTGACCTTGCCCGTATCGGTCTTGGTATCGCCTGCATTCCGGACTATTGCTTGAAACATGAATCTAAGGATTTGTTTATCTTAAAAACTTTAGAACCTCTTCCACGAAGACAGCTTGCTGTCTCCGTAAATCCGAATCTTCCGATTCTTACTTCTACGGAAGAATTCTTAAACCTGCTGCCGACATTATAAATGCATTTCCTCCCAGAAGGCTGTCAGCTTTTCTTCCAGATTGGAAAGTTGGCACACACTCCGCTGTTCCCACTCTCTTGGGAACAGCCGCTGATAATCATTCTGCAGAAAGCGTTCATCCAAAAGCTCGATAATTCCCACATCTTCTGCAGTCCGGATAACGCGTCCCGCTGCCTGAAGTACCTTATTCATCCCCGGATACCGATAGGCATAGTCGAATCCCATACCCTCTTTCTTATCATAATACTCTTTTAAAATTTCCCGCTCATTGCTAATCTGCGGCAGACCGGTTCCTACGATAATTGCGCCAATCAACTGCTCCCTCTTTAAGTCAATTCCTTCTCCAAAGATTCCGCCCATGACACAAAATGCCACCAGTGACTCCTCTTTTTCTCCCTGAAATGCTTCTAAAAAAGCTTCTCTTTCTTCTTCCCGCATGCCGGATTCCTGACAGATGCAGGTAATTGTTTCATCCGTCCGTAACTCAAATGCCTCATGCACTTTTTTCAGGAAAAGATAGGATGGGAAAAACACCATATAATTGCCCTTTTTCTTCTTTATTGTACGATAAATATAATCTGCAATCCTTCCGTATTCTTCCGGTGTTCTTCTGGTATATTTACTGCTGACATCATTTCCGATTAACAAAAGTCTCTTATCCCGGGAAAATGTTGTCTTTGCATAAACCGCATAATTATCCGTTTTATTCGTCAAAAGCTCCTTATAATACTGAACCGGCAGCAGCGTTGCCGAGAAAAAAATCGTAGCATTTCCCTTATCCAGACACTCCTGCAGATTAAAGGACGGATCCACGCAAAAAAGCTTTATGACAAATCTGCCCTCTTCATCATGCTGTCCGTAAATCACATAATGCTCATCCACACGCTCATAGATATTCAAGAAATTTCTCAATTCAAAATAAAAATCAAGAACCACATCCCGCCCCGGGAACTCCGGATTCTTCTGCATATATTCTTCGATTTTTGCTGCAAGACGCATACAGGAGAAAATAAGATTCGGAATGCTTTCGTAAATCTGATAATTTTCGCATTCTCTCTTATATTCCAACATCAGCTTATTGCATTTACCCAGTTCTTTCTCAATGGCAGAGCTTCTTGGCTTCATAATTTTCCGCACTGCAAGAATATCTTCTTTGACAAGGACGGCACTATACATCTCCCGCCCACGCTCCACAAGATTGTGTGCCTCATCCACCAGAAAGATGTAATCACCCTTGATGCCATCTGCGAAAAAACGCTTTAGATACACATTCGGGTCAAAGACATAATTATAATCGCAGATAATATTATCCGCCCAGGTTGCCGTGTCCAGACACATTTCAAAAGGACAGACCTGATATTCTTTTGCATGTGCCAGCAAAACTTCTCTTGTCAGATTATTCTCCTTCTGCAATAAATCATAAACCGCATCATTTACCCGGTCAAAATGTCCCTTTGCATAAGGACAGCTTACCGGATTGCACTCCACTTCTTCCCAAGGACACAGTTTCTCTTTCGCCGTAATCTGCACACTCTTTGCCTGATAACCCTTTTCACATAAAATGCCAAGGGTCTCTTTTGCCACATTTGCGGTAACAGTCTTGGCAGTTAAGTAAAAAATCTTATCACCTAATCCTTCTCCCACTGCTTTGATTGCCGGATATAATGTAGAAATGGTCTTGCCTACTCCGGTGGGTGCCTGAATAAACAGATTCTTTTTTCTGGCTATCGTACGGTAAACTCCGGCAGCCAACTCTTTCTGTCCTTCCCGGTATGGGAACGGAAATGCCAGTTCTTTAATGGATGCCTGCCGTTTTTTCCGCCACTCATACTGAAAATCCGCCCATTTCTTATATTTTAAAATCAAATCCGAAAACCATTCCTGCAGCTGCTGCATGGTATATTCATAAGAAAAATATTTCAAATCTCCGGTATCGAGATTTCCATATGTCATCTGAACATTGATTTTCTGTAAATCATTCTGGATTCCATATATGTACGCATAGCACTTTGCCTGTGCCAGATGTACCTTTATGGGTTCTTCCAATAAGTCAAGGCTTAAATATACGCCTTTTATCTCATCAATGGTAACTGTTTCTTCTATTATAATGCCATCTGCCCGTCCCCAGATTCCAAGCTCATAATTTTCTTCCTCAATGATAATATTCAAAGGAACCTCGGCATGGTAGGTGCTTCCCATCTTCTTTTGAATCTTCCGATGGAGTCTACTGCCCGCCTGCATGGCTTCCATCGTATCAAGACTGGCTCTGCGGTTATCAATGTCTCCGGAACGCAAGATAAACTCCACCAGATTTCGTACCGATATTCTTATCTGCTCACGTTCCATTCCGCTGTCACCTCATTTCATCCCATCTTATACTTATTTCTATTTATGCTATTCACTATTTTTTCTATTTATCAATTTTTGAAAAATCTCATTTTTCTAGCAGACTTTAAAGGAATTAAAACGTATTCTCATTTCATAATAACAAAAAAATACCAGATAGAAAAGACAATATCCAAATTGTCCGCTACCCGGTATTTCTTCTTACCTTATGAACCTGTATTTTCTGGCTGCCAGAAAACCTGTGTCATCATTTAAGCAGTTGCATACTTGCTTAATACATTCTCAAAGTTCATATCATGTCCGCCATACTTAACAGTAAGCTCTCGATTCAGATCAAGACTTAATACTCCAAGAAAAGACTTTGCGTCAATTATTACTCTATTGTATGAAATATCAATGTCAAAATCACATTTTCCTGCCTCACGTACAAAGTCTCTAACCTCTTCTGTGCCAGCTAATTTGATTTTCTTTTCATTCATTTTTTTCACCATCCTCAAAAAAATAACTGATTTACTTTTGATTCTTGAGCATTATGACACCATTTCTTTTTTTTGTCAATTTTCGCTTACCATCTTAGTATATGAATTTTATGAGCATTTTACACAATAAATTTTTCTGTTTTTCTCCATTTTGGTCTTACCAAAATTAGTTTGCCTGTCACATTTTGTCGTTTTTTATGGTACTTTAGTCACATTTACAAGTTTTTTTTTACTCAGTCAATATTTTTTATCGTTTTTCACAAATTTTTGTGTCAAAAAATAAGGGAATAAGCCTCGCATTCCTTCAAAAGTCTTCAAAAAAGCTCCAAATTCCATCATTATTCCTAAACTTCTTTCTACACATAACATTTACATAATACTTACTATTGCACTTTTTTCCGTACATTCAGCGTTTTTCCATATAAGTGGACATTTCGTGTATTATAACGTGATTGTATCACTCATTAATTTCGCCGATTGTCAATCATGCAAGTATCTTGACTCTCTTGCACTCATTATATTACGTCTTTCGAAGATATCCAGATCCGCTTTTTCTTGAAATATACTATCTCTATAATAATAAGAAGAACGGACACTCCGATTACTGCCAGATAACCATATTTCCATTGAAATTCCGGCATTCCCGGAAAATTCATTCCATACCAGCCTGTAATTAGTGTCAATGGCAAAAAGAGCGTTGTTACAATGGTCAGAATACTCATAATCCGGTTCTGGTGAATATCAATCTGCGTCTGATACATTTCACGGATTTGCTGTAAATACTCGCGGATTGTCTCTACGTAATTATGAAGCCGTTCCACACGATTCATATAGCGTTCCCAGCCCTGTTCCTCCTCTACTAAAGACTCCCGGTTCATATACATCTGCATGAAATCTCCCATATTCATCAACTGTTCATAATATGCCCGGCTCTCTGAAAGCTGCTTCCGATAACGCATAATTACTTCATTAAAATGCTCCGGTATCCTCTTAATTACAACATCCTCTACCTTCTCCAAATTTTCCTCTATCTTTTGCAGATAAAGAATATCATTGTCAATTAATGCATTACAAATAAAGAGCAACACCATATGAAGTGTGCAGCCATCAAACATATCATTTTTGACCTTTGCCAATATTTCCTGTAATTCCTCATCTTCTTCTATTAAAAATAGTTTATTTTCAAAGAGATAAAAGCCAAAGGAAAACTCTTTTTCCTTTTTACTTCCCTGTTTTGGTACATGTATAATCCCCTGTACACATTCATGAAATGCCTCTACTTTGCTATAGCGGATAAAACGCATGCTGCTAATCAGATTCTTTCGATGCGGATAATTTCCTTCTAATTGCTGAAATTCTTCCATATTTAATAGTATTATCTGCGGTTCAGATTCCTTTTCTATATTTTTCCCATTATCCCTCGCTAAAGAGAGTTCTCCTGATGCCGCATGCAACCAATACCTGTTCATTTCTCTTACAGCTCCCTTCCTCACAATCCTGTTTTCATTCATCACATATTTTCTTCTATGTCAGTAGACTGCCCTTTATAAAACTTCTCTTTCATTACTTTCTCTTAGATTTTAACACTCTTTGTCTATTTTATACCACTTTTCTTTTTTATACAAAATTTACTGCTAATAGCTGTTTGTAAATTCATGCTAAGTCTGCCGGTAGCTTCTTACGAATACTTGACACAACTACGAGAAACACGCTTTGCAAGGTTCTCGCTACTCGTATAACAAAGAATGTGCCTTGGCACATTCTTGCGCCTGCGGCGGTCGCTTGCGACATC
>ERZ791859.864-NODE-864-length-16390-cov-6.181941_pt1 | contig 16390 bp, 8 predicted proteins | sample MGYA00509943_ERZ791859 | MGnify/ENA primary metagenome ERZ791859 (study PRJEB30046, sample SAMN00792065) | human gut metagenome | study: EMG produced TPA metagenomics assembly of the A metagenome-wide association study of gut microbiota in type 2... | reverse complement strand
CCTCCGCCGCCGTATCCGCGGGCCAGTTGCCCAGCGTAATCGTGCAGGTCAAGTCCGCATCAACGACCTCTTCCGCCATCGCCAACGGCAGCGCGCCCAGCGTCAGGCACAGCACCAGCAGCATGGAAACCAATTTCATTGACCCTCTCATGGGAAAACCTCCTTCACGAGTTCGTGGCGTATTTTCGTTAGGTTTAACGCTCAACCTTGTCTCTATTATAGTGTATCAAGCCCATTTTGTCAATCCTGTTTCGAGATTTTTTTGAAAAGAAAAGGGGCTGCTTCGGAGAAGTTGTGTCACCGAAGCAGCCAAAGGGATGTGTTATACTATTTCCAGATAAGAATGCGCCAAGATGCGCCGCGAATTTTTCATTCTGGCTAACGTGAATGGAACGCAGCGTAGCAGCGCTACGCTAAGTGGAATGAGCGGACGCCAGAAGGGAAAAGGCGCAAGCAGATGGCGCAGTTGAATCTGGAAATAGTATTATTTACTTTCCTTGAAAACGACCATCAGTCCCTGTGCATTTGCCCAGTCAATCACCTGCTGATTTTCCGCGTCGCAGAGAATCACCGGATGGCAGCCGCTGAAGGCATCATCCGCCAGCGTTTGCACACTGTTCGGGATAATGACCAGCCGCAGCAGCGTACAGTCTGCAAAGGCGCGCTTTCCAATCGCAGTAACGCCCTCCGGAATATTCACCTGCTGCACCTGCCACATGCCGACAAAGGCTTCTTCCTCAATGGTCTTCAAACTCGCAGGCAGCTGTAAAATATGATCCGATGCAATCCCATAGCCGTTGTCCAGCCATGTGCCACAAATCTTGCAGACCGTGTCGCTTATCCGCCCGTCTTCCGTCGATGTTGCAGGCCGTACCGTCTCAATGTACGGCGTATGCGGTATGTCGATGCGGCTTGTAACGGAACTGTATTCCGATTCCACATAGTTGTCCGCTGTCTGCGCAATGTAGAGCGTGTATCCCAGGTCGCAGCGAAGCGCCGAGAGGTCAAGCGTAATTTCGCGCTTGCCGTCCGGGTAGAGTTCTTCACGATCCTCCACATAGAAGTGCGTTAGAGGAGCACTCGATGTGCCGCCTTCCGGCCAGAAAATCAAATCCAGCTGCGCATTTTCCGGGAAAATATGTGAATCCGAAAGCGTCAGCGTCAGCTTGTTGTCCACCAGCTGTGCAGCATCACGAATGGGCGGCAGCTGGCATTCCAGCACCAAGTCAAATTCCGTCGGTGCCAGTGTGTTAATGTACTGGCTCAGGGTCGGGGTGAAGGTCGCATGATAGACCTTTTTGCCAGTAATGGTTTGTTTCTTTTCTATATCTTCTCCCCTTTCTATGGTGAACAGCGCCACGTTTGCTTCTTCGGTGCCTTCCGTCAGCGTCAGCGTGCCATCCACATTCCAGTCGCACAGCATCGCCGTGTATTCCGGATCATCCAGCCGCACTTCCGCACCATACGGATAGAGCGTCTGCGTATTCACCGTCACTTGCGCATACTCGCCCGTCAGGTCATCACTGAGCCAGTAGCCGTTGTTTGTGCCGATAATGGTCGGCTCAAATTTGCCCTGCGCGTTCTGCCAGTCCAGCGTATCCATGTGCCGCCCCGCGAAATCCAGCACATACGCATAACTCGCATCCATCAGTTCCTCAATCGGCTGAACTTCCGCATACACCAGCTTTTTGCCCTCTGTAAAGGACGCAGATGCCTGCGCCACAACCTCCGCCTCAACATCCTTGGAGTACGCCTGATAGAGGAAGGTCTGGTCGTAGTTGTCGCAGGCTTCCACGTTCGGATCATCCCCGAACGACAAGCGATACGTTTCTCGATTGAGCATGAAGTATCTCGCCTTTCCGAAATGCTCCACAAAGGCAGGATGCGTGAAATACCATTGCCCATCAATCTGAATCATATTCACGGCATCGCCGTCAAAATACGAAACAAAGACTGAGGTTTGATTTCCAATTCCCGCGCCTTCAACGATGCCCTTCGCGTTGAAGTAGATATCATTGGTAACATTTGCCGCGTTCAGCAGTGCTTTGTATGCAAATGCCCAGCCCCAGCGCGTACCTTTACGCTGGACAAGCACCATTTTGCCGCTATATGTGTCCGGCAGCATGTCTGACAGCATTGTTTCGCTGAGCATCCAGTCTACCAGCGCTTCTGCTTTCTGATAGTCGGTCATGTCATCCGTAATCACCTGCGCGACAATCCCTGCCGCCATCTGTTCAGCCGTGCCGAGGTATTCTGCCGGAATCGACTCATCCAAATGCACGGGAATCTGATGCGCCAGCGCGTATTGATGCGCCGCGCTGCCCGACGGCGTGTAGAATTCCACAACCGCTTCACTGAACGCATCCTCCGCAATTTCCGTAACCGATGCCGGAATTTCCAGCAGCAGCATCGCGTTTCCAAATGCATTTGCGCCGATGCGCTCCAAGCCATCCGGCAGTTTCAGCGCTGCCAAAGCAACATTGCCGTGGAATGCCTGTGTGCCAATGCTGTGCACACCCTTTGGGATGGTAAGCGTCTGTATCCGCGCGGCCTGCGCAAACATCCCCTGCGGGATTTCCGTCAGTGATTTCGACAAATGCACGGACAGAATGGCATAATTCATCCACATCGGATTGATGCCGATTTGCTTCACGGTATCCGGGAAATACATGGACGTAACGGACGTGGAAGCAAACGCATAATCCCCGACCGTTTCCAGCGAATCGCCCAAAGAGAAGGACGGAATCGCTTTGCAGCCGTTGAATGCCCACTTGCCGATGTACTTCACATGCGGCAGCAAAACGCCCTTCTGCGCTGCCGACGGCGAAACGCGCTTCAGTTTCTTGCAGCCATCAAATGCATAGTCTGAAATTTCCGTCAAATTCGGCGAAATATTGATTTCCTCAATGTTTTCGCAGCTCGTGAAGGCATGTTCGCCAATGGACTGAATGAGCGCACCGCCGTTAATGGTTTGAAGCGCCTTGCAGCCGCAGAACGCACTGCTCTCGATGGTCGTAACAGTGCTGGCGAGCGTTGCTTCCGTCAGCTTCGAGCATTCCAAGAACGCGTCAGCACCAATCGTTTCAACGCCGGGGGCAACTGATATCTTTTCCAGATTTTCACAAGCAGCGAATGCCCCGGTAGCAATACGCTTTACATCTCCGGGAATGGTAATCGAGGTCAAACCGCTTTGACGGAATGCTGTTTCTCCAATTTCCGTTAGGCTTTCAGGCAATTCCACAGTTTGGAGCTTGCTCGCGTTCCAGAAGGCACTCTCCCCAATCTTCTTCAAGCCATTGGGGAGCGTCAGCGAACGGAGTTCTTCATTATAATAGAATGCCATGTCCGCGATTTCGGTCACATTCGCTGGGATAACAACTTCAGCAATCGGAACACTTCGGAATGCTTCTTTTCCGATCGTGGTCAACGCAGCCGGGAAGTTAACATCCTTCAAGGCAAAGCAGCGTACAAACGCAAGGTCTCCTATGTTCGTTACCCCATCCGGCAGATGAATGCTTTCCAGCGACTTGCAGTTTGCAAATGCTTCATAGCCGATGCTCGTCACACTGTCCGGAATTTCAATAGTTCTCAGGGACGTACAGTCCTTAAAGCCATGCACGAACGTGATGTTCTTCGGCAAAACGACCGTAGTCAGGGACGTGCATTCCGTGAAGCATCCGCCTTCCATGCGGAAAACCTGCGGCGGCAGAATTACTGTCTCCAAATTTTCGCATCTTGCAAATGCCCACTCCATCAAGTCAAAGTCCGTCGATGTGATTTCCACAGACTTCAGCTGATGGCAATATGCAAATGCAAAGCTTCCAACGTGAAGACCCGGCTGCGAAAGTTTCAGCGATGTAATGCCGGTATTACGGAATGCGTGGTAGCCGATTGACTCCAATTTTTCCGGGAATTCTATATCGTTCAGTGCTGTACAGTTTGCAAAAGCAGATTTTTCAATAGACGTGCAACTTTCCGGCAATTCAACTTTGACCAATGCACTGCAATTCTTAAACGTTTCCTCTTCAATACGTTCTACTCCATCAGGCAGTACCACATTTGTAAGCGCTTCGCAATCAGCAAATGTGCGAGATGCAATTTGCAGCTTTTGCTGAGTAAACTCTATTGACTGCAATCCTGTATTGCAGAACGCTTCCTTGCCGATGCTTTCCAGCTTATCAGGAAACTCAACGCTGCTGAGCGCTGTGCAGTCCTTAAATGCAGCATCGCCAATACTAATGCAGCTTTCTGGCAACGTTATGCTTGTCAATCCTTTTCTACCGCTAAACGCTGTTTCACCAATCGTTGCAATACCTTCACGAACTGTAACATGACCTGTAATGGAGGCGTTGACGAATAAGATGCCATTTTCCTGTTTGTCATACAAAATACCATCTTCCGACATATAACGCACAGAAGCAGGCGCAGTTGTAATAGTTTTTAAATGACCGGGCCAAGTGCCACTAATACTTTGCAGTGTTGCAGGCAAGTTCAGCGTCTCCAAGGAATTACAACCCTCGATAACGCCATTCTTCATTGTCTTTAAGTCATCAGGCAACGTAAGTTTCGACAGCGAAACGCAATCCACGAAAGTCGCAGAAAGTTCAGTAACGCCATTAGGAATCGTCATTTCAGTCAGTGACGTGCAGTGTGCAAATGCAGCCGATCCTAAGGTTGTTAATCCTTCTGGCAGCGTTACTTTTTCCAAATTAGTGCATCCACCAAATGCATACCATTTGATTGTTTGCAGTTCTTCAGGAAGTTCAATTGCTGTTAATTTTTCACAGTCTGCAAACGCCTTCTCGCCAATCTCTATCAACGTATCCGGAAGCTGTATGCCCGTGATATTTCTTCCGCTGAAAGCATCATTGCCAATACGTTCTGTTCCATCTCGTACTGTGATTACGCCTTCAATATTAGGCATTGTATAAAACACAGACTTGGAAGCGGTTTGGTATAGGATGCCATCTTCCATCTCGTAGTAAGGATTTCCTTCCGCCACACGAAGCGTTGTCAGTGACGAACAGTTTTCAATAAAGGACGTGTCCCTAATAAACGAGACATTGACCGGTATCGTCAGCGACGTTAGACCGGAATATTCAAATGCTTTCCACTCAATCGTTGTCAGTGTATCTGGCAATGTAATTTGTGTCAGCTTGGAACAGCCACTAAAAGCGCCTCGACCAATTTTCTCCACACCATCAAATGTGATTTCCTGTAAATACTGCTGTCCAGCGAAAGCAAAATCTGAAATTTTCTTTACGCTCTGCGGCAAACTCACACTCAACAGATTACCAGTATAGTTGCTTTGAAACGCCGATTCCCCAATTTCCACAATTCCTTCGCTGACAACAACGTGCGTCAGAATCGGGCTGCGGAGGTTTTCAATCGCATAGACAGGGTATCCGTCAATCACTGCCGGAACAACCGTCTCCGGCAGCGTGCCCGTATAGCCCGTAATATACGCTTTGTCCCCTTCAAGGCGATAGGTGAACGATGTGCTTTCACTGGCATAGCGCACCCCGTGTGCGCTCGCCCACAGCTGCGCCGGGCTGCCATCCTGCACCACAAGGCACAGCGCATCATTCACTGCTTCAAACGCATGGTCGCCGATTGTCTCCACCTGCGTGCCGATGGTGATGCTGCGCAGATTCTGGCAGTAGGCAAACGCATAGTCCGCAATGGCGGTCACGTTTTCGTCAATCACCAAATCCGCTCCTGCGCGCCGTGCCGGATAGAGCAGCAGCGTTTTACCTGTCGCGTCCATCAGGATGCCGTCACAAACCTGCAAATACACACTTTCCGCTTCCACGCGCACTTCTTGCAGGTACTTGCAGTTTGCAAAGGCGTTTTCCGCAGTACCGACCACGGGCAGCCCGTTATGCACAGCCGGAAGCACCAGCAGCACTGCGTTTTCATCGCAGCCGCTGACAAGATAGCCATCCTGCGCGGCATTGAGCGTGTAGGAAATCTCCTGATCCGCCGCGGCAAAATTCACGCCCTGTGACGTGGCTGCTTTTTCAGCGGCAGACCCCTTCCAGCCGCGGATGGTCAGATTCTCGCAGTTCGCAAAAGCATCCGCCGCGATTTCCTCCACGTCCGGCCAGAGCAGGATGTCCGTCAGCGCACTGCATCCCTCAAAAGCGGCACTTTCAATGCGCCGCACCGTGCGCGGCAAAGTCACATTGGTTAGGCTTTCATTGCCGCTGAATGCCCTTGCGCCAATTTCCACAATGCCGTCCGGCAGCTCGATTTGGGTCAGCGCAGTGCAGTGTTCAAACGTGCTCGCCGGGATTTTCGTCAACGCGGCGTCCCACTGAACTTCCCGCAGGGCGGCACAGTTCATCCATGCGCCGTTGCCTAGCGTCGTGACGCTCTTGGGCAGCTTCAGCATCTGAATCCCAGTGCCAGAAAAAGCAGACGAACCAATCGTGTTCAAATTTTCCGGCAGGACGATGTTTTCCAGCGTGCCAATGCCCGCAAACGCATACGCACCGATTCTGGTCAGGCTCTCCGGGAAGATGATTTCCGTCAGGGCCGTATTTTCAAACGCATTTGCTTCTATGGTTTGCAGATACTTGCTCCATGTCACCGTTTTCAGCGACGTGCAGCCGCTGAACGCCGACGCAGAAACGGTATGGAGGCGCTCCGGCATCTGGAATTCCGTCAAGGAAACGTCATTCCGGAACGCCGCTGCACTCAGGCTCGTTACGCTGTCCGGAATATGCACGCTTTCCAGTGCCGTGCAGTTCTGGAACGCCTTTGTGCCGATGTTCGACAGCGAATCATCAAACGACAGCGATTGCACCGCCGTGCAGCCTTCAAATGCCGATTCGCCAACAGACGTCACGCCCGTGAACGCATTGGGCGAAACAAGCGACGTGCAGCCCTTGAAGAATCGGTCAGGAATCGCCGTCAGCGTACCTTCGCCGAAATTCACGTTCTTCAAGCCCGTTGCATTTTCAAACATACCCGCCTGATAATCGCAGAAAGTCGGCGAGAAAGTCAGCGTTTCCAGATAACGCAGGTTTTTGAGTGCGCCATCATCAATCTGTGTCAGCGTTTCCGGCATGACAAAGCTTTGCTGCGGTGCGCTGGCAGCATAAGTCAGCAGCCGCGTGGCATCTGCCGTCATCAGTGCACCTTGCTGCACCTGAAAATGCGTGTTTCCCTCTGCCAGCTGGAAAGCCGTCAGCGCCGTGCAGTCACGGAATGCATCCGCGCCAATCAGGTTCAGCGACTTCGACAGCGGCATCGAAGTCAGCGCAACACAACCGTCAAAGGCTTCCGCGCCAATCATCGTAATATCGCCATCAATCTGAATGGATTCCAGTCTTTCGCAGCCCTGAAATGTGCGGTCCGGAATGACTGTCACGCCAGCCGGAATTTCCAATGATTTAATTTTATAACAATACTGAAATGCGCCTTCCCCGATGGATTCGAGTTTCTCAGGCAGGCGACCCTCTCCCCAAGTTCCCCCCATATTCCAGCATCCAGCGAACGCGCTTTTACCGATTTTGGTCACGTTTTTGCCGATGCACTGCTCAACACTGTAATCTCTTGCAGATCCATAGCCCCAGCAGTTCACAAAGGCTTCGTCCGGAATTTCTGTCAGTGAATCAGGGATTTCCAAAAAGTGCATTTGTAAACATGCCGCAAATACGCCCTCGCCCATTTTCGTCAGCTTCTGCGGCATCCGAACCGCATCAAGATAGGCGCTGCCTGCAAAGGCTTCCTTACCAAAGGTGGTTACATTGTCCGGAATGTAAAATTCCTTGCCGATGCCCGACGGCATATCATAAAACGCGCGGTCGCCGATCGTCGTGACCGGATACCCTTCAATTTCTTCTGGAATCAGCACTTTGCGGCGCAGAAGGTCTTTATTATATCCTGTAATCGTCGCTTCTCCATTCTGAATCTCATAGGTATAGTACTCTGCCGGGTCTGCAACAAGTACATATGCAAACAGATAATCATATCCATTTAATCGTAATTGAATACGCACCATTTCATTTGCAGAAAGTGAAATGCTGCCTTTACCATCCCATTCGACATGGATTCCCGTTGGCTCATAGGTATAGCTTTCCTTGCGACTCTCACCATATTCGCCATCATAGCCCGTAGTGCCACGACCATCCGTATAGCAGAAATACCACAGCCATTCCTCTTTTGTCACAACGTAATTTTCTGGAACATCGTAGGTAAAGTGGATTGTTTCCCCCGGCTGGGCAAAAATGACAGTCCGATCGTTCCAATCCATTTTCGCTTCCTTTGTCTCCGCGCAGGCAACTGTCGTTGCCAGCGCAAAAAGAAGCAAGAACAGCCCGAATGTGCCCTTCCAACGTTTCATGTGCAATTCTCCTCCATCCGCTTTTTCCCTGTTGCAAACTGCCAGTTTTCCATATTTATTATACGCAGGTTTTCCCAGCTTGTCAACATGATTGGTAATCGTTTCTTGACAATTTCTTCTGAAAATAGTATTAGCACCTTATTGATTTGACAGTGCATGGCATAGCATTCGATTCAGTTTCTGTATTTTCCCTTAATTTTCTTGATTCTTCTATTGACTTTTTCTTGAAATTGCTGTATGCTGGAAATCGAGAAAGGGGTTGATACGCATGAAATCCAAGAAACTTTTGACGATTACCCTGACCAGTCTGCTGGTCGGAAGCTGTCTGACCATACCCGCACTGGCGGACAATGCGGCCGCTCAAAGCGGTGGAAATGTCGCGACTTACGAAATTTCGGCAAACGTAAAACGCATTGATGAATATGCGTTTGCAAACAGCACGAGCCTTGTCAGCGTGAAAATTCCTGATTCTGTAACTGCCATCGGGGATTACGCCTTCTCGGGCTGCACGAGCCTGAAAGAGATCACGATTCCCAGCAGCGTGACAGAGATTGGCGCGCACGCATTCGATGGATGCACGGCGCTGGTGAAGGTGGATGGGCTGGAGAATGTAACGAATCTCAGTGACTTCACGTTCTACAACTGCATTTCACTGCAAGATGTTGGGGATTTGACTTCTTTGACGAGCATTGGCGAATCTGCTTTTGCAGGCTGCAAATCACTGACGCAGCTCGGTGATATGCCCCATCTGAAAAGTATCGGCGCGTCTGCTTTTTCATACGCCATCAGTTGGGACGATGAACCGGAGCAGCATTATTACTGCGATTCACTGAAGCGTATTGGCGACATTTCTAATGTCGAACAAATCGGTGATTCAGCCTTTTTCAGCTGCGCGTCTTTAGCAGAAATCGGAAGTTTGCAGCATGTCACAACAATTGGGGATTGGGCTTTTGGGTATTGCACTTCACTCAAAGAAATCAGCAGCTTAGACAATATTAAAAAGATTGGCAGATGGGCTTTCTACAATTGTCAGTTGAATACGCTTGAAATCGGAGGAAATGACGTCCACATTGGGGCGGAAGCATTTTTCAGTTGCAATTCTCTTGCAAGCATCGAGGGCTTAAGCAACGTAACAAGCATCGGCAGCGGTGCTTTCGAGTCCTGCGCCATGACCACCATTAGCGGTCTAACGAACATTTCTGCCATTCCGGATAGCGCATTTGCCAGCTGTACCAATCTGCAAAGCGTAGAAGGTTTGGGGAATGTGACGAGCATTGGCGCATACGCATTCTCCAGCTGCTATGCGTTGGAAACACTTGATATCACCGATAATGTAACCACCATTGGTGCTTACGCTTTCAGAGATTGTGAATCGCTCACATCCATGGAGCATTTGAGCAATGTAACAAGTATTGGCGATAGTGCTTTTGTAGGCTGCACCTCCTTGGTTCGGGTTGGTGATATGCCCCATTTGGAAAGCATCGGCGACTCTGCCTTTGGGGTTTCCAGCCGTTGGATTCCGGACGAAGGCATGTCAAAAGACTATGCCTGTGCGTCACTGGAAAGCATCGGAGATCTCAGCAGCGTTACTTCCATCGGCGAAAACGCCTTCTATCAGTGCACTTCGCTGAAAACCGTCGGCAGTCTCAGCAGCGTTACTTTCATCGGCGCAAATGCGTTCAAGCAGTGTACTTCCCTGCAAAGCATCGGGGAACTCGGCAATGTTACACGCATCGCGTATGGTGCCTTCTACGGCTGTGAATCGCTGACCAGCATTAGCGGCTTGGAAAAGCTGACCGTCTTGAATCGAGAGACATTCCGCAATTGCAAATCGCTGAAAACCGTTGGTGATTTAAGCAGTGTGACAAGCATCAGCGAGAAAGTTTTTGATGGCTGCACTGCGCTAACCACAGTTGGCGATTTAAGCAGCTTGAAGGCTGTTCCTGCTAAGCTGTTCTACTGTTTGAAGGATCTTCTTTCAGTCGGCGATTTAAGCAGCGCTACCAGCATTGGGAAAGATGCATTCTATGGCTGCAGCAAGCTGGCGAGTATCGGGGACATGTCCAACGTCCGCACCATCGGCGAATATGCGTTTTCTAATTGCGAAGCATTGACCAGCCTTCCTGAACTGCCCCGGCTGAATAGCATCGGCAGCAGCGCATTCGCTGACTGCACCACTTTAACCAGCGTCGGGAATCTGACCAATGTCACAACGCTCGGCACTTGTGCCTTCAATAGCTGCAAAGCGCTGAAAACCATTGGCGATTTAAGCAAAGTCACATCCATCGGATATTCCACCTTTGGCTTCTGCACCGCATTAGAGAGCGTAGGCAACATGAGCAGCGTAACTTCGATTGATTCTTACGCATTTGAAGGCTGCTCTTCGCTTGTGCGTGTCGGCAACATGAGTAATGTCGAATCCATTGATTCTAACGGTTTTGTGAATTGCAGTGCCTTGGAACACGTTGATGAACTTGACAAGATTACCAGCATCGGTCAGTATGCATTTATGGGCTGTACTGCACTGAAGAGTATCGGTTCCCTGCACAACTTGGAAACTATCGGGAAAGGTGCTTTTAACGGCTGCAGTGCACTGGAGCATGTTGATGATTTGTACAGCTTGACGCGCTTGGAATCCGGAGCCTTTGCACACTGTGCATCGTTGGTCAGCGTTGACTGTTCTGACAAATTAACATTCATTGGAGATAATGCATTTCTCAACTGCACATTGCTTGTCAGCCTGGGCGATTTAAGCAGTGTTACAGCCATCGAATATTTTGCTTTTGCTGGCTGCTCCAGCTTGGAACGTCTTGAACACTTAGATAATCTGGTGAGCCTTGGCGAGGGCGTATTTGGGTACGGCAGCCATTATACAGGCTGTATCTCGCTGAAATCAATCGGCGATATGCCCAAATTGGAGTCAATGGAGCAGAAGTGTTTCGTCAGCTGTACTGCGCTGGAAACCGTCGGTGATTTAAGCAGCCTGAAAGAGATTCCTTATCGTGCGTTTGATGGCTGCACCTCTTTGGTAAGCGTCGGCGACCTGAGCAATGTAACCGCTATCAGACAATACGGGTTTTCTGGCTGCACAAAACTGGCCTCAATTCCGAATCTGGGCAGTTTGGAAAGCGTCGATCAATCTGCCTTCTCCGGATGCGAGTCGCTTGCATTGTTGGGCAATCTTCGCAAGCTAACGAGTTTTGGCTACCCGTCTTTCGATAACTGCCCGAACCTTGTCCTGGAAGTCCTGCCGGACTCCGCCGCTGAGCAGTACGCAAAGAGCTACAACATGCGGTACACCTACATTACGGAGTAATTCTCACATCACTTGGTTCTTCGCGGAATCTTGGGGGCAAACAACAAGATTCCGTGAAGAACCTCTTTTATCTTGCACCATTTCGTCCACATCCACATCCATGTTGATATGTGCCGTTGGATTTCGCAGAACTATAGTGCGTTTCTAAAATGAGACCGGTGCAGTTTCAAGCAGATTTTCTTGCAATTCAAGGATGAAAACCGAAGGTTTACTGGCGGTAAATCGAGAAGTGCAAGAAAAGATGCCAAAATTGCACCGGTCTCATTTTAGAAACACACGCTAAGGAGCAATCAGCTCATAGAATTTGAGCGCCTCGACAATCGCAGTTTCCTTGTCTGGCGGACAGTGTGGCTGCTTTGCCTCCTCAGACTTCGGCTTGTTGTAATTCTCACGCTCAATAATGCCACATTTCTGCTTTACCTGTGCGATATAGAGGTAGCTGACCTTCAAGCCATTATGTTCCAGAACATACGCTTTGATTTCCTCGTAGGTTGCCTTTTTCTCCGCGGCAGTCAAATCCAGCTCGTCCATCTTCACTTCAATCTCGATATGGTCCTTGCTTTGAAGTTGGACAATAAGCATACCGTCTCAACGGTATTCCCTTTGTCCCACAAAAGCTCCGTAACTTCCCCGCCATCCTTGAACACCGGAAAATTCAGACCAATCCGCTTTAGCGGATATTCAGACTCGTCATTCCTGTAAATTTCAATTTCCTTAATCAAGGCTGTGACCACATTTCTCTTTTCTTCGTCATTTATTATATTATAAACGCAGTCGAAATTCACCATGATTTTGTAAATATTCTCAAGAGTAATTGCCTGCTGCTTAATTGCATCTCGCCGAAGTCTGGCATCTTCGATTTTTTCCTCCAGCTCAACAATGACATCATATAGGGAATCTAACCGCAAGGTCATATCATGGAGCTTTCGTTCCCGGTATTTTGCATCAGCAGGGAGACTGTCAATTTCCCGTTCCAATCTTGTTTTATTCAGATCAACTTCCTTCAGCTTTGCCTGATAGCCCTCCAGTTCTTTATCCACTGCTTTCGTGTCAATCTGAACGCCAATCCGTTTTTTAATGGCCTGGGCATATTCCTCATTCCTTACGATCTCACGAATTGCCTCAATGACCATCGGTTCAATATCGGTCTTTTTCAGCATCGCCTTATATTCACAATGCTTACCCCGGACCATCCTATTCCGACTACATACATAATAGTAAATTTCTTTGTAAGTGCCATCTTTATTTGTCCATGCGTGTTTATTCGTATACATGGGACTTCCACAAACCGGGCATTTCAGCAGACCTGATAACAAATGAACTCGATCCCGCCCAATCTTTGACGGTTGCTTTACTCCGGTTCTAAGACGCTTGGCATGAGCCTTTTCCCATACCTCCTCACTAACGATTCCTTTATGCTGTCCCTCTGTCAGAATGTAATCGTCATTTCTTTTCATCTGGTAATCGTTTTTTGTGCCTTTGACTTTTTCCTTCGTTCTCCGTCCATAGGCAATTTTACCGCAATAAACCGGGTTATCCAATATCAGTTTAATAAAATGTCCTGTCCAATCCTCTAATGTGCCATTCTGCCTCGGAATTTTCCGTATACCTTGTAAGTTCAACTGATTCGCAATACCACCCAAACCGATTTCCGATGAAGTATATAATTCAAAAATCTTCCGTATTGCCACAGCCTCTGTTTCTTCAATCATCAGCTTGTTATCTTCCAGTGTATATCCGTAGGGAGCAAAGCCACCATTCCATCCACCCTGCCGTGCCTTTTCGCGCCGCCCGTTCATCGTCTGCTCGATAATATTCTCACGCTCAATCTCAGCCACAGCAGATAGTACAGAAATCAAAAGTTTTCCGCTTGTCTGAGAGGAATCAATCCCTTCTTCTATGCAAATCAGATTTACACCATAAGATTGAACCAACTCCAAAGAGTTAAGTATATCTGCTGCATTACGGCCAAACCGTGACAGCTTATACACTAAAATATAGTCAATGTCCAAGCCATCCTCAATATCTCTGAGCATTTTTTGAAAGGCAGGCCGTCCCTCAATGGATTTACCGGATTTACCGGCATCTTCATAAGTATCAACAACGATCATTTCCTCACGATCCGCAAATCGTGTCAGCATATTTTTTTGACCTTCCAGGCTGTATCCGTCCACTTGCATCTCTGTGCTGACCCTCGGATACAAAACACAGCGTTTTCCATATCGGTTCATAATTCATACCTCCAAAATTTACTTTTGGAAAATATCCTATGTAAAGCTGCGATTCTCACGCAGCTCCGTCAACCTCGCCCAGCACTCTCATACCATATTTCTCGATGATATGTACCAGCGAAGTGATAAACGCTTCAAATTTTTGTTCCGCCAGAAGTTCTTCTGACCGGATTTCATCTGAAGGAATCAATGCGCTTTTATTCTGGATATTCTCCATTCAGAATCACCTCCGCAATTCCTAATGAAATTATAACTCTACTCGCACAGACTGAAAATGATACGGCCTTTCGGCACTTTTATGTAATCCCTAGACTGCACAAGAGCGTCTTGTTTATATTTTCCATGTCATCCTTGTTTAGATGACCAATATAGTTTTTTAACCTCGACTTGTCGATTGTTCTGATCTGTTCCAGCATAACAACAGATGGTTTCACCAAACCGCATCTGTCATTTAAGTGGTAATGCGTGGGAAACTTTCTGCTTTTTTTGCTTACACTGGTAATTGCTGCAATAATAATCGTAGGACTGAAACAATTTCCTACATTGTTTTGAAGAATGAGTACAGGACGAGAGCCACTTTGTTCGGAGCCGATACCAGGGCTTAAATCAGCCGAATATATGTCACCTCGATGGAATTTTTCAAACATCACTCTCGCCTCCTTAATATCTTAATACTTAAATAGCCGCACCAGTCTGAAAGAAATCTTCGGATAAAAACCTGGTGCGGCTACTGTTATTCTGTTCGGATTACTCGTCATATTTGCCACGCCCCCTGACGATGGGAACACAACAGGTCTCCGCTGGCGCGGCTGTCATAACTCCGCAGCATCGTTCGTATCGTGTGCCGCAGGGTTCCCCCCAAGTCTTTGGCGGGCCGTGAGGAAGTATCTTTAAGCCCCCGCGCAGTCATCGCGCCGAATGTGCCACCATCCGGGTCACAGGGACGTTGATCGCTCCGAAACAGCTTGTCCATCACCTCCTAGCTGCTCCATATCTTCGCGGCGTCCTGCACTCGCTCATACGCGGGTTATGTACCTGTTCTGCCGTGTATTCAGTTGTCAAAGGTCAGCGAAAGAAAAGCTCCTTCTTGACAGCCATGACAAAAACAGGCGATTTGTCCTGTCTGTACTGCGATTTATTTGAAAAAAATATTTTGCCTTGTCCCTTCATAGAAGCTGCGGACAGCGCAAGCTCCTTACAAGCACAATAAAATAGGTACTATCGTACTCAAAAACGCCTTTTATAAGGTTCTTCCTACAAGGAAATGGGCACGATAAAATATGATTAAGGAGACGATAGTGCCTATGGAACTGATAAAAGAGCTGGGACGAAGGATACAAAAAGCGCGTAAGGAAAAAGGATTGACGCAGCAGGAACTCGCAGATCTGAGCCACGTTTCTCTAAAGCACGTTCAAGGCTGCGAAAGAGGGGTGAAGAATCCTTCTTTTGAGGTTCTGCGCGCTTTTTGCAAAGTCTTGAATTTATCTTTAGATTCCCTGATGAATCTCGATCTGCCTGAAGATGAGCAAGCCGCCAACGATATGCGGCAGCTTTACCTTTCGTGCCCTCCGGCTGCCAGAAAAGTGCTGTTAAACTCGACCCGTGCGTTGACTGATGAGCTAAAAGAGATGGTGCAGACGGCTGGGGTTGACCCAGATGAACATTTAGAGAATAAGTAAGCCGGTGGAGGAATAAAAACCCCCACCGGCTCTCTTTTTGCCGCTATGCAGCGGTCAGGTTATTGGGCCGTATCCAGCAACCACGCCAGCTTCTTCAGTCCGCGCCGGATGCTCTCCCACACGCGGCGGCGGTCAGCACCCTCGATCCGGGCGATCTCAGCCACCGTCATGCCCAGGTAAAACCGGGCGTAGATACGCCTGGCCTGGATGGCGGTCAGCTGCATCAGCGCGGCATACACTTCCTCCCGCAGCAGCTTCTGCTCCAGGACTTCCTCCGGGGTGAGTGGTCGGTTGAGGGCATCGTTTTCAATGCCATCCTCCCGGTTCAGAGAGTAGTGAGCCTTGTGCCGGAACTTCCGGCGTTCATAGGCGGCATCGTCCTGCTCCTGGCCCCGGATCGCGGCCACGACTTCCTCGGCCACGTCTACAAAGACATCGGTTTTATACACATCGGGATACAGTTCCCGAAGATTGATCTTCTGCATTATGTACCTCCATTTCGATTCACGGGTTGACGGGTGAACCAAAATGAAGGCGGTGAGCGACATCTTTCGGGGAAATTCCCGAAAAAACGACAAACAAAAGCGCCAGCATCCGAAGAACGGCGGCTGGCGCTGCTAAAAGAGGACTTATGACGCTTATGGACCAGCCACGATAGTGCCTGTTTATAAGCAGATGGGGGCTGATTGACGGTCAGACTTTTTTTGACAGGTAAATTCCTGCCGAATTATGTCGAAGCGGTCTTTGCTTCACGGCGGCTCCCTCCTAAAGCCGCCGTGTCAGCGTGTAGTCGTCACTCCTTTGTCGAGGGCAT
>ERZ791859.834-NODE-834-length-16862-cov-6.803415_pt1 | contig 16862 bp, 13 predicted proteins | sample MGYA00509943_ERZ791859 | MGnify/ENA primary metagenome ERZ791859 (study PRJEB30046, sample SAMN00792065) | human gut metagenome | study: EMG produced TPA metagenomics assembly of the A metagenome-wide association study of gut microbiota in type 2... | reverse complement strand
CGTCCTGCACGACTTTCGCGCCGTTAGTACAGGATCACCCCCGCGGATGCGGGGAAAACACGGCTTGTGAAGGAGGCTAAAATGATTAGAGAGGATCACCCCCGCGGATGCGGGGAAAACCTGCCGGAAGTAGTCCTTTAGTGTTTCGTCACGGGATCACCCCCGCGGATGCGGGGAAAACAGGAGCGTGCTGTCGGTATCGTACAGCAAAGCAGGATCACCCCCGCGGATGCGGGGAAAACTGTCCGTATTTTGAACCCGTATGGGGCGATAAAGGATCACCCCCGCGGATGCGGGGAAAACCCGCTCGAATGTTACTCCGTTTATTGATGGAAGGGATCACCCCCGCGGATGCGGGGAAAACCAACATCGTGCGTTACTCCGTCCATGGTCACGAGGATCACCCCCGCGGATGCGGGGAAAACCTATTCAAAAACGCCGCGAGGCGCTCATGCCCGGGATCACCCCCGCGGATGCGGGGAAAACGGGCTTTGCTTCACCGAGTTGCCGGATTTTAAAGGATCACCCCCGCGGATGCGGGGAAAACACGCCGTCCAGCCTGCGGATGCCGACTCAAGGAGGATCACCCCCGCGGATGCGGGGAAAACTGTCCCTGTTTTCGGGCATCGTGCGCATAACCGGGATCACCCCCGCGGATGCGGGGAAAACTATGCTTCTCGGGCGACGATTCGTGAGCCTGCAGGATCACCCCCGCGGATGCGGGGAAAACCCCATCCTGCACGACTTTCGCGCCGTTGGTACAGGATCACCCCCGCGGATGCGGGGAAAACCGGTTGATGATATTGACTGTTACGAATGCACGAGGATCACCCCCGCGGATGCGGGGAAAACGTCACGGCGTTTGATGGCCAGCCGCTGGAGCTTGGGATCACCCCCGCGGATGCGGGGAAAACTTCGGGCAGGACGGTTGGTGGATTATCCTGCTGGGATCACCCCCGCGGATGCGGGGAAAACGCGCTCGGCATTTGGTTACATACCTGCATGACGGGATCACCCCCGCGGATGCGGGGAAAACCAGCTGGTCAGCCGTGTATGTGCGCTGTCTGTAAGGATCACCCCCGCGGATGCGGGGAAAACGTCTTTATCCGCGTGAAACGGGCAGAGCGCAACGGATCACCCCCGCGGATGCGGGGAAAACTTAACGGCGAGCCGCGCCCGACGAGCAGGGCAAGGATCACCCCCGCGGATGCGGGGAAAACTTTTGTACGCTGACACCCGCGCAGGGAGCGAACGGATCACCCCCGCGGATGCGGGGAAAACACGTCTGTTGACGAAATTGCAAAACAATCGCTGGGATCACCCCCGCGGATGCGGGGAAAACACAGTGTTGGGATTCTGCTGCAACAGCGCGTTGGGATCACCCCCGCGGATGCGGGGAAAACCCGTTATGCCCTGCTTGACCTTAGTCATGCTTGGGATCACCCCCGCGGATGCGGGGAAAACTTGTCGGCTCTGTTTTTAATGACGGCGTGTACAGGATCACCCCCGCGGATGCGGGGAAAACCTGACGGTATATCAAAATACGGCGACTACGGCAGGATCACCCCCGCGGATGCGGGGAAAACTCCTCATCTGTAAACGGAGTTCTTTCTTTTTCAGGATCACCCCCGCGGATGCGGGGAAAACACTGTCAAGGCTTGCTTGACGCATGGCTGACAGGGATCACCCCCGCGGATGCGGGGAAAACCGAAAGAGTCATACAGCCGCGAAAACGTACCGAGGATCACCCCCGCGGATGCGGGGAAAACCACAGGCAAGCTTGCCCTCTTCGTTGCAAACGAGGATCACCCCCGCGGATGCGGGGAAAACATATAAAATGTTTTTGGGGGTAAAAAATTATGAGGATCACCCCCGCGGATGCGGGGAAAACTTCTTATTTTAGTTGCATTGTGCGCATAAGCTAGGATCACCCCCGCGGATGCGGGGAAAACTGCCGCGCTCAATCAAAGGATTGATATATTCCAGGATCACCCCCGCGGATGCGGGGAAAACATGTTGCAGCAGCTCAAGTCAAACCCCGCTGCAGGATCACCCCCGCGGATGCGGGGAAAACACGAACGCGCAAAAAAAAGTTGCGCTCTGCCCGGGATCACCCCCGCGGATGCGGGGAAAACACTAAAAAGATCCTTTAGGAATCAGCCTTTTTGTTCCTGAGCAGTTCAAATTTCATTTAACTTCTCAAACAGCCTGAATGTAAGTTTGCAATCCGGAAGCGCACGGTGACGTTCTCCGACATCAATTCCAAAGTATTCGCAAAGATGCCCAAGCGAATACTGTTTAACTCCGTTCACGCGCCTGCGCGCCAAGGCAAGAGTATCTGTGCAGGAACTGCGAAACAACTTCACGCCGCAGCGTTTCGCCTCCGAAATCAGAAACCCGCAGTCAAAATCCGCATTATGGCAAACAATCGGGCGGTTCGCAACGAATGCAACAAGCCCGTTGATTGCCTCGCTCAGAGGAATGCCTTCAGCTGCAAGCATTTCATCCGTAATCCCCGTAAGGCGGACAACATCCGCACTCAGCGGTGAATCCCGCCTGACGAGTGTTTGAAATTCTTCTGCCTCTTCTCCGTTTCTTATCAGCAGTGCACCGATTTCAATAATGCCGTCCCTCTCGGGCGAAAGCCCCGTTGTTTCAACGTCAATAACAACATAGTCAGCCCGCCTGCGCGCTTTTTCCGCACGACGCGCGAGCAGCATTTTTCCTGCTCTGCTTTGCGGAGCCCCTGTCGAATTGTCTTCTGCCTTATGCGGCTTCGGAAGCGGGCGGCGCATAAGCAGTATTCCGTCAAGATCAACGGGCTCCCAGTGAGCATTGTGAACTTCGAATTTCATCTGCTGTTCGCAGCGCGCACTGTAAACCATGGTTGCGCGCCCGCTTTTCAGGTTTTCGCATATCCGCGCCCAAAGCTCCGTGCGAACGCGCGCATTAATATTGCCGGCATACACTCCGGGGCTGATTTCACATAACCACTTGGACAGATCCCCCCGAACTTTCGGCGGGCAGTCGCTCAAAGTAATCACTGTCAACGTCAATCCTCCCGATAGGATTTACCGTATTCCGCACTGCCGCTGCGGTCATCCCAAAGATAGAGCGGTCTGCAGCCTTCTTCGCCGAAATCGGATTCATCGGAAAGAAGGTATTTGATATCCTTCACCATTCGCTCCAAAATATGGCTTTCTGCAAGCGCATTACGCACACTGCGCCTTGTTTGGGACGGGATATCCTCCGGAGACTCTGCCGCAAGCCGAAATGCGATCGGAATCGTGATTTCCGCCTTGTACAAATCAGCAATATCATAGACGAATGAAAGCGAATGGCCGATATGCACAAAGCCGAGGCCGGGGGAACAGCCGAGTGCGCAAATCACGGCGTGAGCAAGGCCGTACAGACAGGCATTCCCTGCGGACAATGCCTGATTTACCGGGTCTCCGGATGAAAAATCCTCCGGATCATAGTCTCGTCCATGCCACGGAACGCCTGTTTCCTTTGACCAATGCCGATAGACGGAACGCATACGGCTTCCCTCGCGCCCGCGCAGCTGCTGCAAAGTCAGGTGAGCCACATCCTCTCCGGAGAACCGCAGACTGTACATCTTTCGAACAACGTTGAGATGCCCCCGCTGGTTCGTCACAAGAGCAGCCTGTTTCACAAGCAGACGTGAACTTCCCGTCAAAGCACAGCCCCCGGTGTAGTACCGAACGCCGTGCTCCCCGACCCAGATTACACTCACACCTGCATCACCGATAAGCTCCATTGCACGGTGAGTCACATCCGTTCCCGGGCCGAGCATGAGCACCGAAATTGCAGCGGCAGGAACATGAATGATCCCTTTTTCATCCGTAACGGTTATCGCGCTGTCCGCACGGCTCAATTTACAGTGCTCAAAGTAAAGAAAGGTCATTCTGTCGCCAATCTGCGGCAGAGACTGAACGGAAGGGCGGATCATCCCCGGGATTTCAGCCATTGACGCCTTCCCCGATGCCCACAACTGTCATAAGTCCGTTTCCGTAAGCCTTGCCCCTGCCGAGGCCCTGAGTCAAAGTTTCCCGAAAGCGTGCTGCCTCCGTAACTGTCAAAACGCCTTCAAAAGTTACGGAAAGCAGTCTTACTTCCTTGCTCTTTCCGCGTTTTTTGAAAGAATACCTGTTTGAATGAACAACACGGAATTCATCGGGCGCGAGTTCAAATCCGTAACTTTGCGCATGAGAAGCAAGCCACTCCTCCTGCTGTCCGACCGAAATAAGGGCTGTTACCTTTCCGCGAGCCTGCGGATCGTCTTCGCGCTTGATGCTCTTTGTGGGATTGGCTGTCAGGCGAAACCTCCAGCGGCTGCCTTCCGCAATTCGTGCAAGCAGGGGATCGTATGATTTTGTTTCAACGTTAATTCCGCCGTAACCCAGCTGCTCCGCCGCACGGGACAGCTTTGGCCTGTCCTGCGTCAAAACGAGCAGATACATCTCCCCGCCGAGCGTGTCTATGCGCCAAAGACTGCGCGCACGATTTTTTTCATCCGCGGCATCGGAAGCTTCGGACGGTTCTCCGTTCAAAACTTCAATCGCACCGTGAATCTGCTGCGGATTGACAAGTGCTTTCATTGTTTCGCGTTTCTGTGTGTTAAGCTTGATTCTCGAAAGATACATCTGCGTCCTCCAATTCTGCAAACGCGTCATGCTCCGCTGCGTCCGTATCCTTCTCCGCCTTGTTAACGGATTCATACGCCGCAACAGTGCGATAGGTATGTTTACGGCAGCGCGGGTCAAACGAGACCGCAAGGTCACGCCGCGCTTCACGTCCGATCACTCTCGGTTCGTCCGCATCCGAATTCTGCTCATCATCTTCCGAATAATCCGCATATATGTGCGCTGTCATATTGTACTTCTTTTTGGAGGAATCGTCAAGCGTCGGATACGTCCGCAGCACTTTAATCAGCCTGTCCTCCTTAATGTCGTCAAGAACGATCGGCAGCGTCGGAGGGCAGGAACGCCTGCCCAAAAACAGCGGAAACACCGGATGCGACAACGCGAATTCAATGCGCTTCAAAAGTTCCCGTTCTCCCTCCAATCCGACAAGGAAGACGGCATCCGAAAGATAATACCGGGAAGTTACGTAAGGGGGTTTTGCCTGCACCGTCTGATAATCCCGAAGGAGCTTTCCCGCGCGGTCAATGCGGACGCCGATTCGCAGCGCATTCAGCTCGCGGAGCTTTTCCGGCTCGTTTCGCCGAATGCCGAGTGCCGCTGCAAGCAAGCCCACAATGCCGCTTTTGGACGGTTCCCTTCCCGTTTTTCGGATCTCAAATTTTGAATTTTCGGTTCCCCACGCCTGCAGCGGAGCGGAAAGCCGAAGAAGCAAAACAGCCATTACATGCCCTCGCTCTCGCCGAGATATTCCTTAACGCACTCCGCAACCGACCCAAGCAGTCTGTCGAGGCTCATGCATTTGCATTCCGCAAGATTTCCGACGGCTTCACCGACTGCAAATGCACTATCGGGCGCGGAGGCATACTTGCCGTAAACCTTCTTTGCGTATTTAACAAACTCTTCTTCGGACTCTTCCGAATAACCGCCGTTCTTTGCCGAAACGGGCTTTTCAAACGCGCCGCAAAGGTTAACGGGCTGATCGCGCCGAATTGTGACATAGACCATGCTCGGGAGAGTGCGGTTTGCAAAGGTGTTCTGTTTGCCCGTGGGCATTGAGCGAACAAACGCTTCAACAAATTTTGCCGCTGTCTCCGCCGCGACCTGTTTCCCGAGGGCATTCGAAAGCTCAACAAGGTTGACCGTTGCATAGCGATAGAGCGTTGAGGAGTTGAACTCCACCGTTCCGAGGTGCCCCGCGCCGGTACTATCCTCCGGAGCAAGATCGTCAACGGCGGTGAAATAATCGTATTCGTTCTGCACGGTGTGGGTTGAAATGCTGTGCGCAACCTGCGCGGAGGCATCGCAATTCAAAGTTGCTTCGGAAGCAACCATTCGCCCGAAAAGCGCAATATCAACGGAGGGGTTGTTCTTGAGTGCTTTTTTGCAGGCATCCTTATCCGCCGTGCCTTCGGAAACTGCGATCTCGGCAAGTGCTTTTGCCTGTGCCGCACTCATGAAAAAGAGTGCTTCCGCCTTTTTATCCTTTGTTTCACCTTTCTTATCGTCTGTTTCACCTTTCTTATCGTCTTTAAATTTCACGCCGGCGCTTGTAAGCACTTTTTCTGCAAGTTTCGCCGCTTTCGCATCGGGGTTCAGTTTCAGAATCTCCTCTGCAACCATGCTTATAACGTTCTTTGTTCTCGCCCCAAGCATATCCGGTTCAATGAGTTCTTCGCGGAACATTTCGCGCATTGCATGTTTCCACGCCTGTGAGGAAACGCGCGCACGGGTCGTGCCGCCGTAGATCGCCGTTTTGGGGCTGCCGGTGTCGTCGCGGTTGACGCAGCTCGGCGGAACGGTTTGGAGTACGTGTACATCAAGATAGCATCTGTTTTTCATAGTTTTGGTTCCTTTCCACATTAGTTTTCATCATTTTTTATTTGGCGGCAGAAATCCTGTCCCCATTTGAGCCTTACTTTTGTTCTTCCTTCCGCATAGCTGTAATTATACAGGTCAACGGCAAGATCCGCATAGTCGAGTTTTATACCGTTGCCGCTGAGAAGATTTATCACGCCGCGCAGATGGTGGTTGAGCTCGGGCAGATCCGATGCCGTTGCGATCTTGTTGAACCTGGCGCGTATGCGCTTCAACTCATCCTCGTCCTTGGCAAGTTTTCGCACCGAAGCCCCGAACTTCATTCCGTCCTCATTCATCCATTCGGACCTGAAATCATGCCCCTGCTGATGCAGTGCAAACATGGTCAATGCGGTGTAAACCGCCCATTCCGCGGGCGAAGCGTTCCCGTCATTCCGATAAAACTCCTCCGGAAGATCGGTCAGGAATGCACCCCAAATTGCGGGAAGCTCCCCGGGGGCGTGTCCGATTCCGTGCCGCAGTTCGGCAAGCTCCGCTCGGCACTGATTCTCGGGCAGCGTTCTGAGCCGCTCGAGTTTTCGCTTCATAAAAGCGGTGATTCTTATTTCTTTTTCAGTCATTGTTCTCCTCCTTCGGATAAATTTCATTCAATTTGACCTTAAAGTAACGATAGGCGTCGGGAGCGGAATAGTGTACGGTTATTTTGTTCCCTTTCTTCTTTTCTATCTCTATTGTGCGTCCGACAATTGCCGCCGTGCCCGCCGATTCAACAAGCTCTTGACCGATGCGCAATGCGATTCGTTTTGCTGTTTCGTGCCATTCGCGAAGCGCCTGTTCCTCCTGCTCGGATACGATCTCCCAATTCGGATCTATCCTTTCCAGCCAGTTTCGGAAGGGTAAGTCGATCTCGTAATAGTACTGTTCACGGGCGCGTTCGACAACGGCGCGTTTCAGAACTGTATCCTCCGCCGAGCCTGCCGCAAGCTCTATATCCTTTGCAAGGAATCGCAGTGCAGCGGCCGATTCGTCACATTTTTTTATCTCATCCGTAATCTTTGCCCGCCAATGTTCTCCGATTTCGGTGAGAAGATCCGTGTGAAAAGTTAACGAATCAGAGAAAACATCATTTACAAAGAAATCTTTATCTCCGTATTGCACTGATGCTATGCTAAAGCTTATCAGCTTTCGACTTTCCGGAAGCATCTGTTTAATATATTTCGTCCAAAGTACAACACCGGGAATATGACTGCCTGCTGCCGTTTCAAATGCATACGAAAACTCTCTCCACATCTGAACGGACGAATCGTGTCTGCGAGGTTGAAATTTCTCGCCTGCACGTTCATTTCCCTTGACCTTGCTCCAAACGGTCATCGGCTCAATAAACGCATCCACTTTTTCGAAGAAATCTCCGCCCAAAAGGTTGTAACCGATAACTTTTTCGTTATCATCGCGGTTAAGCCACAGCCTACGAGACTGAAGAGTGTAGAGCTCCGAGAGGTTATCCGGCATTGGAATTTCAGCACGTTCCGCAGTATTCGGAACATCCGGCTCCCACGCCGGGCATTCCGGACCCCAAACCTCCGAAAAATTGCGCTTGTGATTCAGCAAAATAAGATTATACACAAGCGTTTCGAACAGGTTGTTCCCCCGAATTGTGATTAAACCGAGTTTTCCGAGCCACCCTGCACCGGGGGACGGCAGATTTTTCCCTTTAGGCTTTGAAGAAGTATCATCATAATTGTTTACATAAAGCAGCCATCTTGCGGCTTCCGAATAGCTCAGTTCGCTTTTTTGAACGCCGGTGCAGCCGCAGAACAGCCTGATTTTGTTTCCGCTTTCCGAAACGGCGCCGTTCAGCTTTGATGCAGTGTATTCTGTTCCGATCTTTGCTGCTTCGGTCTGATAAAACGGCCTGTCGGGATGAAACAGCCAAAATCTGTCATGCACCGATGCAAGATAATCCCTGATCGGTTTTTCCGGCAGGCGGCCGGCATTCCAAAGCTCTTTCCAACGATATTCGGCATCATCCGAATCGTACAACGGCGAAGGTTCGCCCTGCGGCGAGTATCTTGAAAAGACCGTGTGCAAAACGGCGAGCATCAGCCGCAGAATCGAAACGTTCTGCGTGGGCAGTTCGCCCGCAAGCTCAACATACTCATGGGATTTGAGCAATGCATCCGTCAGTGAAAGCTCATCAACGGTGCAGTCGCTTTTTCGAACAAGTATCCATTTTTCGTCAAGCAGATTGAATTCGATATCCTTCATCATTTCACTCCTTTACATAGGTTAATCCTGTTTTTATATCATAATGCAGCTGCACTCCGGCAAGGTCTGCATTCAGGTCTTCATCAAAAAGCAGAACGACCTCCTCTTTGAGCAGTGCCGAATCCTGCCATGCGGAAAAAACATTTTGTGTTTCGGTCTCAAGCTGCTCAATCGTATCATCTATTTTCCAACGCCTCCCGAAGAAACCGGGGAGACGGAGTTTTTGCCGCGCGATAAGCAGAGCTTCCTCCCTTGAAGGCGGCCTGTCCGCCGGTATGACCCGCTCGCATTCATCCGAAACGGTGTGCATCTGCCCTTCTGCATCGCGCATAAGTGCAATTACGTCAATCGATGGGTCTCCGTCACGCACGGCTCTTTCGCCGGCCTGTTCGCTGCTTAAGCCAATGGCGTTATCCAGCCAGCCGTCAAGCGATTTCCCCTTTCTTTCGGACGGTTTTCCAATCAACCAATTGCATGCATTGCGCTCTTTTTTCTTTGTTTTTTTCACGTATTCTTCTTGCGCACTTTCCATCCCCTCGGTCAGCTCTCCAAGCATTCGGTCATCGTTTTCATCGTATACACGCTGAACGAGCAGCGGAATATCGCTCGGAATCGTCAATTTGTTCGGCAGCAATGCCCGCGTCCGCATCAACAGCCATTCACCGTAAATCGCCGCACTTCCCGAATCAAAACTGTCATCCGTTTCATCAAGAACAAAGCAGCATGCCGTTTCCAGTCCCTGCGGACGAACCCTGTTATGTCGGTGCAGCCTGCCTGTGCGCTGCAAAAGCAAATCCATCGGGCAAAGTTCCGTTATCATAAGATCAAAATCAAGGTCAAGCGATTGTTCAAGCACCTGCGTTCCGACAATTATCAGTCCGTGTCTGCTTTCCGGGGTGGAGTGTTTGCCCACACGCTTAAGTATCTGCTCCTCGCGCTTCGCACGATCCGTCATTATGAACTGCGCATGCATGATAATAACTTCGGCTTTCGGGAAAGCGGACTGCAATTCAGCCGCAATTTCCTGTGCTTTTCGCACGGTATTGACGATCACGCCCACACACCCGCCGCGTTCGGCGGCATAGCCTGCCCGCGCAGTTACTTCATCGCGGTAAATCGTTTTAACGGAGATTTCCTTTTGTTCACCGCTAAAGGAAAGCGCCTTCTGCTTTACAAAATTCTTCTCCGTGTACGTCAGCAGGGGATAAGCAAGGCTGCTCTTCCACGCGTCATCGATGCACTTTAGTCCCCGTCCGACATACGCCTCAACAAGCTCCGCACGACGTTTCGCCGGAAGCGTTGCCGAAAGAATAATCACCGGAACTTTATAAATTCCAAGCCATTGTATCGCCATATCAAGATATTTGCTCATATAGGCGTCGTAAGCGTGACATTCGTCAACAACGACCACTTTTCCGGAAAGACCGAAGTGTTTCAGCATCACATGCTTTTGCTTCAGTGCCGCCATCAGCAGCTGATCGACCGTTCCGATAACAAAATCCGAAAGCAGGGTTTGCTTTCTTCCCGAAAACCAGTCGTGCACAATGAGTCCGCTGTCCGACTCGATGTTCAAATTGCTGTGCCCGGTGAACAGCTCCCGATAGTCCTCATTCAGAGCGGCATTGCCGTGCGCAAGCTTTATCGCCAAAAGGGTTTGCTCATCCTCCGCCAACCCGCCTGCCCATTTTTCAAGCCGCGGAAAAATTCCGTTTGAAGTTGCCTGCGTCGGCATTCCGAAGAACATACCGCCTGCGCCGGCTCTTGCGGCAAGTATTTCCGAAAGTGCAAGTGCCGCTTCCGTCTTTCCCAATCCCATAGGGGCTTCGATTATGTAGATTCCCGAGGACTCTGCATCCGTTGCGGTTGAAATGATATCCGCCTGCGTCGGGTTCGGCAAAAATCCGAATCGTTCCTTAAATGCTTCGTCATCCAGTCCGAAGCGCGCCGTTGAGTTCCATATATCAGTGAAGTGAATTTTGTTCCACGCCGCCTCCGTTCGCTCGGGGTAGTCGCTGAATTGACCCTGCTCATCCGCCGATATGAGCGGAAAATATGTTGTGTTGCTTGCGATCCAGTCCGCCGTTATCAGCATTCCGGAAATAACCACCTGCGCCGGAACCGATATATCGGGAAGCGCGCTCAAATCAGAAAAACCAGCGCTTTCAAGTGAATAATCGAGCCATTCCTTCCAAAGTGAGTCAAAGAGAGATTTGTATTTCATTCCGCGTCCGTAGAAATTATCGGGGTTTTTGTATCCCCCTTCAATTTGATTGCAAACATCCGCCGTAAGCGCCGTCGGCTTTCCGTGATGCGCCCCCGCGATTGAAGCAATTCCTCTCAAACAGCCGAATTTTAAAAGTATCGCCTCGCTTGCAAGCGCATGGGGCGTTTCGGAAATCCTTTCAAAACTGCCCGATTTCGGAAGATCAACGTATTCCGCAAAGGGGGAGAACCCAACCGCGTCACGTATACGTGACTGAAAAACGACGGTGACCTTTCCGATGTCATGCACAAGCGCACAAAACTTAAGTGTTGAAAAGAGTTTTTCCCTGCCGCCGCATTCAGCGCAAAGGTAATCCGAAATGCTTTCCGGCAATCTCTTTTGTGCGAGTTTTTCCATAATGCCCGCCGTGTCAAATGAATGCATCCAAAACGGCAGCCAGTCGTTTCCGCTCTCTCTGTCACTTTTTGCAACCGCCGCTGCAAGCTCTTTGGATAATCTGCTCAAATTTTTTACCTCTCAGTGCGTACAATTTCATTGCAGCATTCTGCAATTGCCCTTTAATCGGTTATATTATACCTTTATCCGTCAAAAAAAGCAACATATGACATTCAGCGTCATTCTTTCTGTTCACCACAAATATTGACTTCGCTTATTGTGTGCTTACATGTTCTTTTTATATTTCGGGCAGTATTATTCCTTCATTGAGACATATTCAATTCGATATGATAAAACGCTGCTGTACATTTTTATGTTCCGCTGCGATAATATATTAATTTTGTCTGTATTGCCGGCGTTCGAACCAAACCGGATTGCCCTTCGTTTTCACTTGAAATATTCTTAAATATGATGTACAATGCAATCGGGAGCCGTCATTGGGCAGTGCAATCTGCAAGTGATTTACAAATTTGCGTGCAGTGCCGGTTCCGATGCTGAGAGGAAACGGAGGAATAGCTTTGGAGCAAAAAGACATAAATGTCAATGTTTTTTCCGCCGCGCCGCAAACCTGTTCGGGAGAGAAGGTTTTTAATCCGAGCATTTCTTCAGCTGCGCCGCAAGCATGTGCGGCAAAGCGCGCACCGACCTATTCCGAACGATTGGACAAGCTGCGCATATTTGCCGATGAAGCGGCGGAGGAGCTTCCGCAGGTATTTTACCGTGAGCTGAACGGAGGAATCATACTTTCTCCGATTACAAAAGCGCACCCGCAATCCGATCCGAAAAAACCGCTGCTTGTGTTGGGTGAATACAGGAACTCGCCGCAGATGGGACGGAGCATTGTGTTGTACGGCGGTTCGATTTTGCGCAGTTACGGGAATTTGCCGGACGAAAAGCTGAAGGCCGAGGTTCGGCACATCTTGCGGCACGAATTCACGCATCACCTTGAGTCACTCAGCGGCACAAACGACCTTGAGATTGACGATGCAATCAAGCTGAACCGCTACAAGGCAAGCATTCATGCGGAATAAATTTGAAAATGCGGAACAGGACAGTAGGATGCGGATAAAGTTATTGCTAATCAGTTTTTAATTTATCCATTGTAAGGAGTCTCGTAAATGAAATCAAAAGTGTTTTTTTCTTCCGAAATCACAGCTGAAAAGGTGGTTGAGCTTTTTCATGCGGCAGCGAATGACCTGCCCGGCGGAATTCTTCCCGGCAAAGTTGCCGTAAAACTGCATTCGGGCGAACCCGGCAATCAAAACTTTTTGAAACCGGAATTTTGGCAGCCTGTCGTCAACGATGTGCACGGAACCGTGGTTGAATGCAACACCGCCTACGACGGCGGACGCAACACAACCGAAAAACACCGTGAAACCATGGAAAAACACGGTTGGAGCAAGCATTTCACCGTTGACATTATGGATGCGGAAGGGCCGGATGCCGAGCTTTTGATTCCGAACGGCAAGCGCATCAAAAAGGTTCAGGTCGGCAAAAACATGCTTAACTATGACTCCATGCTTGTGCTTTCCCATTTCAAGGGGCATCCGATGGGCGGGTTCGGCGGCGCGCTGAAGCAGCTTTCCATCGGCTGCGCCTCCTCCTACGGCAAGGCATATATCCACGGTGCAGGCGAGCCGGAGAAGATTTGGACAGGCGACCACAACTCGTTTCTTGAATCCATGGCCGACGCGGCGGAAGCCGTCGTTCGCCATTTCAACGGCAATATGGTTTTCATCAACGTTATGAAGAATATGTCCGTGGACTGCGACTGCTGCGCCGTTGCCGAGGATCCCTGCATGGCCGATATCGGCATTCTTGCATCACTTGACCCGATAGCTGTCGACCGCGCATGTCTTGACCTTGTTTATGCCTCCGACGACCCCGGCAGGGATCATTTGCTTGAGCGCATTGAAAGCCGCAACGGCGCACACACGGTTGATGCCGCAGCGGAGTTGGGGTTCGGCAGCAAGGATTATGAGCTTGTAAAGCTGTAATCCGCCGCCCCCGCGCTCCCGTTGGGCATTGGAATTAAAAAATTTGCAAAAAGCTATCCGCATTTTAATCATAAATTGAGGATAACTTTTTTGTTTTTGATATTCGTTTTTAAGGAAACATCCGAATAATCCGTTTTTTGCGAAACGGACTTTAGCTCGGAGCTTTTCGGAAATTTTGAACGGGCGTTGAACGCTTTCGCGCTGTAAAATCCCGTCACTCCGTTTCGCCGTGAAGTATTTTTTGCAGCTCCGCAATAAACGAATCCACGCGCTGCCTGTTCACGGAATAGATTATTTTTTTGCCGACGGCATGGGAATCCAGCAGCCCCGTGCCGTTAAGGCTTGTCAGATACTGTGAAACGGTACACGGGGCAAGGCCGACCCGCTTCGCAAGCTCGCGTCCGTAGGCAGGCTTTTTTGCGATTTCCGAAAAAATATTGAATTTCGTTTGATCGCCGAGATAGCTCATAATCCGCGACACCTCGGCTGCGGAGTTGAACTGCTGCCTGCTTATTTCAACAAAATGCCTGTATAAAACGCCGAGATCAACGCTGCAAAGCCCGCTTTCCGCGTCAACATCTATATAGTAGGACGAAAACGAAACCACACTCGGGTAAATTACAATATCCTTAACCCTTTCGTCCGAAAAATGCAGCAACTCGTCGAGAATCTTCTCCTCTCCGCCTTCATTCGAATATGAGTCCGCAAACACACTTATAAGCGGCAGCCACAACGCTCTGTTTTCCGAAAAGGTTCGTGCTGCCGACGTCAAAGCAGCCTCAAAAGCATCGATGTATTTATCGCGTGTTAAAGTTAAATCGATAAGGTCAAGCTTGGAACGGCGTGACAGTTTTGACCCGTTGATCATGCGCAGCACGCTCTCGACCGTGCAGCAGCAACCGAGGTCTTCGGCGTCCCCGTTGTCAAGTTTATCCTCCTCCGCATCACCGCAAACCGCCGCCGCAATGCGCTGCCAAAGCACATTTTCGGGTCTGCCGCGAATGACGGCAAACGGGTCTTCACGGCAGAACACGCTTACCTCTTCAATCAACAGCTCCGCAATGCAGTCTCCGCGGCCGCGATTTGAAGCTCTGCGACCCTTTGTTGAAAGCGGACCGAAAAGCACGTCCGTCATTTCATCATCGACCGCCGCTTCCGCAAGCGCCTCGTAAACCGCAAACAAATGCACAAAATATTCATTATACTCCTTTTCATGCGTCGGATGCCGCTTAATCAGATTATCAAGATAATCCTTCAACGAAAATCCGAATTTTTGCGCACGAAAAAAATGAAACGCTTCGAGCAACGGTATCGGCTCGCGATAAATCATTTGCTTTCCTCTCCTCCTCCAAATTCACAGTCCGAACTGTTTGATTAGAATAATAACATAAAAAGATTAAAATTGCTATTGACTTTTTTGCCTAAACGGAGTATATTTGTATTAGCAACCACTCGTATGTTTTATTTTTTTCAAACATATGGCGTTTGCAAATTAACAAAGAGGATTATCGTTATGAACAGAAAGACCCGCCTTCCCGCCGCCCTTTTAGCGGCGGCCGTCGCCCTCATTGCAGCCGTTTTTCCTTTGCTCTCCGCAAAGCACGGCAGCATTGCCGCAGAGCCTGCTTATTCGGCGACCGAACAGCTCCCCCGCCTTTACGAAAGTGCCGCGCGACGCACGGCAAACCGCACCGCGCCCAAACTTTCCGCCAAAAAGCCTTCCGCAAACTCCGAATTCTATAACGAACACGACCTTAACGCCGCGCTGAGCTTTCTTGAAACTGCCGATTCCAACGGCGTTAAAAACGGCACGAAGCTTTGGGCGGACTATGATGCGAACGATCCCGAAACATGGATTTCCGTCGGATGGACGGAGGACGGCAGGCTCTCCATATTTGATGCGGACTTTTCGTCTCATCTTGCCATTCAGAGCAACGTTGCCGATGAAGTCGGGCCGGTGGGGGAACTTGACCTTTCCGGCTGCGAAATGCTCGGGAGCGTGAGCCTCGTCAGCACCTGTGTCGAACGACTGGACGTTTCCAACTGTCCGAATCTGTTTCTGGTTTCCGCATTTTATGATGAGCTTAAGTCCATCGACCTTTCCGGATGCAGCAGCCTTTATTTTCTCTGGGTTTGCTACAACAAAGACCTCCGGCAGATCGACCTTTCGGGGCTTTCCGAGCTCGGCGCGCTTGCGCTGAGCGGCAACGGGCTTGAGAGTCTCGATTTCAGCTCCAATCCCCATATTACGGAGATTGACTGCTCCAACAACAGCCTCACCGCGCTGGACGTTTCCATGCTTTCGGAGCTGCAAAGCCTTCGCTGCGAAAATCAAGATTGGGAAATGCCGAACAGCAACCGCATCTCCGAAATTGACCTGAGCCACAATCCGATGCTTGCGGAATTCGCCTGCTATAATGCGGATGTTTCCGCCGTTGACCTTTCCGGATGCACCTCGCTGCAAATTCTGAATGCGGACAACTGCCCGCTCAATGAACTCGACATTTCGGACTGCTCCATGCTTTCCGTTCTTTCGATTTGCGGCACGAACGTTTCCGAAATCGACCTTACCTCTTCAGGCAGCATGACCACAATCGCCCTTGCCGGCTGCCCCATGAGCCAAGCCACCGTGGAGCAATGCGTTTATAACCATCCCGAGGTTACGGTGCTTGACCTTGGGCGCATGGGGCTGACCTCATTCGACGGTTCGCTGTTTAATCAGCTTGATGAGCTCTATCTCAACGACAACAGCTTCACGGAGCTTTCGATATCCGCACGCGATATCAACGTTGAGAATCTCGGCTCGATTAAAAAGCTTGAGCTCACCTCCTGCGGGGAATTTGGCAGCATCGCCATGAGCGGCACAACTGCCGACACGCTCAGCCTCACGGCGGACGATTTATGCAGTTTCCGCGCCAATGGCTGCGGCTTCGACTCGCTTCCCAACGTTGTTGCGGAATCCGAAAATATGCTCGTTCTGCATATTGCAGACAACGCGTTTTCCGGTTGCCTCGATCTGCGCGCATTCAGCGGACTTGTGGATTTCGACTGCTCCGGCAATGCCGTGACCGAACTTCTTTTAAACGACGATTGCGACATCAACCTCCTTGATTGTTCGAACACGCAGCTCACCGCTCTGCGCATTCCGTCAAGCTATGTTGACGGCAGCCTCTCAATTGAAACGGACGGCAGCGGGTTCATCGGCGCTGTTTTCAACGGGCAAATGACCCCCTATGTTGACGACTACGGTAATTTTCAGGAATCCCTTTCCGCCCAAGCCGTTCTGAGCGCCGTTCCCGCCGAGGGCTTTGCCTTTGACGGCTGGTACGGCTCCGGCGGTGAAAAGCTCTCCGAATCCGCCGAATTCACTTTCTCCACAGACTCCGAATGCAGCCTGACCGCAAGATTTTGCAAGGCGCCCGAAACTACGGTCGCGCCCACGGACACTCCCGCGAATCCAAC
>ERZ791859.832-NODE-832-length-16942-cov-4.905726_pt1 | contig 16942 bp, 15 predicted proteins | sample MGYA00509943_ERZ791859 | MGnify/ENA primary metagenome ERZ791859 (study PRJEB30046, sample SAMN00792065) | human gut metagenome | study: EMG produced TPA metagenomics assembly of the A metagenome-wide association study of gut microbiota in type 2... | reverse complement strand
ACGTTCACATCGAGGACTGGCGGAACCGCCCCTTGCAGGGCGGGCGATATCCATACGTCTACGTGGACGACATCTACCTGCGCCGCAACTGGGGCGGAGAGTACGAAAATGTTGCTGTTTTGGCGGAAATCGCCGTGAATGAAGACAGTTTCCGTGAGGTTGTGGGCGCCGCCGAGGGGATGAGGGAGGACAAGTCCAGTTGGGTCAGTTTCTTCCAGTGGTTGCGCGGACGCGGATTGGACGGCGTGAAGCTCATCGTCGGCGACAAGTGCATGGGGATGCTGTCAAGGCATTTCTTGGCAAGTGACTTTGATTTTCAAACAGCGTATTCTCTCCATATATACAAGTAAAGAGTCACAGCAAATGCCATACCTCTTTGACGGTATACGAAGATTTATTCATGGCAGAAAGTTTGTCATGGTCATGGAAAAGGAACGGGGAGGGATTCATGCTTATATGATTTGTAGGGCCTTTGCAGAGACATAGAGCAAGCATGATAGCTGGTAACATACCGAAGGGAGGTATGTTACCAGTCGTTAAGTAAATTAGTGCCTTATAGCTGTTAAGCCAATATAAACAGACTTTTTGGTACTCTTGATTTTCAAAGGGCTATGAGTAAGCATGAAAATATAAATGACCTCTCATAAATAGAGTCCAAGTTCAACTTCGCGTTCACAACAGCTCTAAGCCCTTGCACTTTTAAGCGGATTAGAGAGCACGGGAGTGTGAAATGAAATTGGGAGAAAATAGAGGAATTCAATTACCGCTACGAGTGCCATGCAAATTGACTTTTTGCTAAAACGCATACATATGAGAATAACACGACAAGATTGCTGGCAACGTTAATGGGGGATTTTGTAGACTATAAAGGTCGTTTGAAAAGAGCTATACGAGGAGGGATTGAATATTGTTTGATAAGTGCTTTCGCATATATTGCTCGACACCGTCCTCATCACCTTGCAGGAGAAGGTTTGCAATTTCCAAATGGTCGTTGTAAGCGTAAGACAAATCTCTAACGCCTTGCTGTATCTCTTTTAAGCGTGAGAGCTTGACGATGTTTTGAATGCGCTCGATTTGAACAATGATAAAATCATTTTTTGTTAGAGATACGATATGATCATGGAAAAAGGTGTTGAGATCGATTAGCCCCAATAAATCGTTATTGGCATCGGCCTCTTTGCATTTTTCCACAGACTGAAGCAAAAGGTCGTAGTCTTCTTTCTTGAAATTACGAATTGCTAACCGTGCCGCATAGGATTCCAAACCAATACGGCACTCATATACATTGCGGATAGTATCAGATGACATGGGATTGACGAATAGCCCAGATGGTGTGGAAACGATCAGAGCGTCCTGTTCCAAGATGCGAAGAGCTTCCCGTATCGGACTGCGGCTAATTTGAAGCTGCTGAGAAATCTTCATCTCATTGACTTTCTCACCGCAAACGATTTCGCCAGAAAGAATCATGTCCTTTAACAATTCATATGTCTGAATGTGATAGGGCTTACTTTTAACAAGTGGCATATTAAATTACTCTCCCTTCCGCCAGTAGTCGGCCTGTCTACAAGAGGAGGCCCTAAAACAAAAGAATTATAATAATAGCAAATAAAAAAAGCAAGAAAAAAGTAGAAAAGAGCCACTATTTGTTAATTTCTACAAAACAAGAGGGGAAACATTGTCATTACTTACACTTTACAATACTGCAGCAAATCTTTACAATACAGATAAAGACGACTGTCGACAGGCGACACTTGATGAATGAGAAAAAGAATAGCCTTTGGAGTACAATGATGATCAAAAAACAGAATGAGTTGCTTCATGAAAATGTCAAGGACTTGAAGAAGGGGAGCGGTATAATCCGAATGGTTCACCTTCTGACCGAGAAAGAGATGCAGGGAAAAGGACGCCTGTTTGCTCTGAATGTTGTCCCGCCGAAGGGATCGATTGGATTGCATCGGCACAGCGGAGACTTTGAGACCTATTATATTCTCAAAGGAAAAGCGGAGGTGAGTGATGGAAAATACAGCTATGAGGTCGGCTCTGGAGATGTAACGGTATGTGAGAACGGAAAGAAGCACTCCATTTCAAATATCGGGGAAGATGACCTTGAATATGTTGCCTTGATACTGTATTCTGATACAGAAAAAGAGGAAGATACGGCAGATAGAAGATGTTGACCGACCAAGATCGGTTAATATAAAATCTTATTTGGAGGAATGTAATATGAGAATCAAGAAGTCCCTTGCGCTGTTGCTTGTGTTGGCAGTGTTAGCCAGCTTGGTGCTGTCGGGTTGCGGCGAAAAGAATGAGGCAGATTCAGATGTGATCAAGGTCGGCTTTTATGGCTCATTAGCAGGATCTGGCGCTTATGTCGATACTGCAGCCAAAATGGCGATTGAGGACTACATTGAGCAGGTCAATGCAGATGGTGGCTGGCTCGGCAAGAAGGTCCAGTTGGTTTCTTATGATGTTTCAAAGGATCCTCCGACCGAGGCTGTTACTGCCGCTACTCGCTTGATCGATCAAGATGGAGTGATTGGTATTGTCGGCATTTCCGGAACGGCCTCTACGCTCCCAATCATTTCTCTGTGCAACGAAAACAAGGTTCCTTGTATCGCAAGCGCCGCGACCAACACCAAGGTTACTGTGGATGAGGATACTGGCGAGACCTATCCGTATATGTTCCGCTGCTGCTTTATTGACCCCTATCAGGGGACCGCACTTGCAAACTTTGCCTATGGCGACCTTGGCATCTCTGAGGTAGCCACATTGACTCGAGTGAACAATCCTTACGCGGTGGGCGTCCAAGAGTACTTTAAGGATGAGTATACATCTCTCGGCGGCAAGATCGTTGCGGAGCTTGGATATCAGGAAACGGAAGTCGAATTCCGCGCACAGCTTACAGCGGCCGCAGATGCTGGCGCAAAGGCTATTTTGGTTGCAGCTAGCGAATATAAGGATGCTGGTCTGATTGCAAATCAAGCGAAGGATCTCGGTCTGGAATTTACTTTCCTTCTTCCGGATGGCGTTTATGCCAATGAGCTTTTGGATGTGGCTAGTAGTGCTTTGACCAACGCCTACATTTCTGTCGGCGCAGATGAAAACGACCCTGAATTTGCTTCTTGGAAGGCTGAGTTTGACGCGAAACATGCCAACTCTGGCTACAGCGCCAACATCTATACTTACTATGCGATGGATTCGTTCATGCTTCTCGAGTACGCAGTCAAGACTGCGGGCACGACGGATGGCGAAGCAATCCGCAACGCGCTGGAGAATGCGAAGGATGCTCCCTGCTTTACGGAAAGCATCACGATCGATCCTGCTACGCACAATCCTCTCAACAAGTCTATCACAGTACTTACTGTGAAGGATGGGGCGTATACCGTTTACAAGACCTATAAGCCGCAATAATCTAAACACATATCATATAAACCGAAATGTAAGGCGGGGGGAGGAGTTCTCTCTTCCACCCCGCCTCTTTTTCGAAATGGAGCGGATTCAATGAATTTACTTTTACAGCAGACAATAATCGGCCTTTCCATTGGCAGCGTATATGCGTTGCTGGCGGTCGGGTATGCGCTGATCACTAGTATCTTTAATTTTACAAACTTTGGATATGGTTCCGTCATGATGTGCGGTGCCTTTGCCGCATTTTTAGCAGTTGAGAAATTAGGGTTGTCAACCTTTGCTGGTTTGATTTTTGCAATCGTTTTTTCGGTTATCGTTTCTTTGATTACAGAACTCGTTGCTTATCGTCCGTTAAGAAAAAGAGGGGCGCCTCGCCTCCAACTGATGATCTCGGCGATGGGCTTTAAAATTTTTCTTCTAAACTTGGCTGTTGTTCTTCTTGGTGCAAATGTCCGCTATCTTGACTGCACATTCCCGATGGAGAGCGTCCATGTTGGCAGTCTTTCTATCACGGCAATTGATATGTACTCGCTGTTTGCATCCTTACTCACCCTTGCAATTCTTTGGCTATTCCTATATAGAACAAAGCAGGGGCTTGCAATTCGCACGACGGCACGCGATACCAGCACTGCCGGATTGATGGGAATCAATGTGAATAAAGTGTCACTGATTGTTTTTGCAATCTCCGGTATTACTGCAGGTATTGCGGGAACCTTCATGGGCATGAAGTATACGGTATATCCAAATTTGGGTGATATTGCAAATAAGGCATTTATTGCAAGTGTTATTGGTGGTATGGGAAGTTTGCCTGGTGCGGTTCTTGGCGCGTTTGTTTTGGGTGTAATCGAAACAATGGTGTCTGCGTATATATCTTCGGCAATGCGAGACCTGTTCTCATTTGGCATTATGATTATCGTGCTGGTTTTTTTGCCGAACGGCATCCTTGGCAAAAAAGTTCAAGACAAGCTGTAAGGAGGGCGCAGACGTGAAATATATTCTTACGATCATTATTTTCATCTGTGTTCACGCTATCGCTGTAAATGGTCTTTCACTCTTGACTGGACATACGGGACTTTTTTCAATCGGCCACTCCGGATTTATGGCAGTGGGCGGATATGCAGCCGTTGTCCTTTTCAAGTATCTCGGTATTCCGTTCTTTCTGGCGGTTCCAATGGGAGGCCTTGTGGCAGTCCTGTTCAGTGTGATATTGGGCTATCCCGCTTTGAGAAACAAGTTGGAAGGCGATGCATTTGGCATCGTTATGCTCGGCTTTGTTACAGTGGTGCGTGTATCTATATCAAATATCAAGCCGATTCTCGGCGGTGCAATCGGTATCACAGGAATTCCCAGATTGTCCAACATTTTGGTGGTCTTAACTTATACCGCAATTATGCTCTATTTTATGAGGAATTTTGTCCGCTCGGACTATGGAAAGAATTGCATTGCAATTCAGCAGCAGGAGGCGGCGGCAGAAATGGTAGGCGTGAACCCCCTGATGACGAAGCTCCGTGCGTTGATGATTAGTGCGTTCTATGCCGGTGTTGCGGGCGGCTTGTATGCTTTCTATGCTACCTTTATTTCCCCCATGACATTTGCAGAGGCAAAGTCGGACGATCTTCTTGCCGCTGTCGTTTTAGGTGGTATGTGCAGCCTGTCCGGCCCCATTATGGCGGTGGCAATACTTGTTGCGCTGCCGGAGCTATTGCGAGCGCTTCAGGTTTGGCGTCTTGTATTCTATGGGCTTGCATTTATTGCCATCATGTTATATCGTCCGTCAGGCCTTTTCGGATATAGAGAAATATCCTTCAAATGGGTCGGCGGGATTTGCCACAAGGCCAAGGCTCGGTTATGCTTGAGGAAACAAAGAAACGGAGGGCACGGGCAATGAACAATGCAAAGCTAATGTTAGAAATCAATCATATGACGATTTCCTTTGGCGGACTGAAGGCGGCGGATGATATTTCGATTCAAATCCATCAGGGGGAGTTTGTTGGGCTGATTGGGCCGAATGGCGCAGGGAAGACCACATTTTTCAACTCAATCACAGGGAATGTTACGCCGACAAGCGGAACAATTGAGTTTGACGGACACAGCTTAGTCAAGAAGAGCCCAGACAAAATATCTCATTACGGCGTTAGTAGAACCTTCCAGAACATCCGAATCTTTCCCCGTATGACTGTGCTGGACAATGTGATGATTCCAATGCATAGCAAGCCGACCTACTCTATGTGGACGGCGATGCTTGGTCTGCCCAAAGTGAAAGCGGAGCGGGCACGCATGGAGGAGCGGGCGATGAAGCACCTGCGGGATTTAGATCTAGACCAGTATTGCGACAGAGAGGCAGGAACATTGGCGTATGGCCTGCAGCGCCGCCTGGAGATTGCACGTGCATTAGCGGCTTCTCCCAAAATGCTGTTGCTGGATGAGCCGGCGGCCGGCATGAACAATGATGAGTGCAATGAACTGGTTGATCTACTCAAGCGAATCCAAAAGGAATATGATCTTACAGTCATTCTCATTGAACATCATATCGAATTTGTTATGAGGCTATGCTCACGCATTTATGTGCTGAATCTGGGCCGCTTGCTTGCGGAGGGTTCTCCTGAGGAGATACAAAACAATCCTGCGGTGATCGAAGCATATCTGGGACAACGGAGGACAAAAAAGTGAGCACCTTACTGGATATTAAAAACCTAGAGGTATATTACGGAGGCATCCACGCGATTCGAAACCTCTCCATGCACATTGAAGAGGGCGAGATTGTTTCAATTATTGGCGCAAACGGCGCGGGAAAGTCGACACTCTTACGAACAATCGCGGGAGATAAAAAGTTTGATTCTGGAGATATCCGTTTTCATGGCGATCCGCTCCCCAAGGCTGTGCACGAGGTGGTCGACAAGGGAATATCTCTTGTTCCGGAGGGACGCCGCATTTTCCCGAATCTGACCGTCCGCGAGAATCTGAAGGTCGGCGCATACATTCGCAAGGATGGAAAGGCGGCAATCGAGGCAGACTTTGAAGATGTTCTACAGCTTTTTCCACGTCTCAAGGAGCGCATCAATCAAATGAGTGGTACATTGTCTGGCGGAGAGCAGCAGATGCTGGCGGTTGGACGTGCTTTGATGGCACGCCCGAAGCTCCTCTGCATGGATGAGCCGTCGCTGGGCTTGGCACCAATCATTATCGACGAGATGTTTGATAAGATCGTGCAGTTGAATAAAGAACGAAACCAAACGATCCTTGTAGTCGAGCAGAATGCGTTTCTTGCATTAGAGGTAGCAAAGCGAGCCTATATTTTAAAGACCGGGGAGATCGTGCGAGAGGATTGCGCCGAGGTTCTGCTTGACGATCCCGCTGTTCAGCAGGAGTACCTCGGCAGTGGCGTGTGAGCAGGAGAGCGGCAAAAGCTGCACTATCCTTTTCTTTCGGAGAAACATGGCGAGGCTTATGTCGCAGGGAGATGCCATCCTTACGCGGCGGTGAGGAAACCTCCGGAAGGGAGAAAGCCTCCGTTGTTATGCTGGATATGACCGCCTCCTTGGTGTGATGGCGGAGGGATAGAAAAACATCGCGCAAAGGGATATGAGCTGGAGAAAGGGGACCGTATGTTAGAATCCATCAAGGTGATTTCCTTTACACACTATTTGCAAGGGCCTGTTGCGGCGCAGACGCTGGCCTACATGGGTGCGGATGTGATTAAGGTCGAAGCGCAGAAAGGCGCGTTTGAACGTTCGTGGTCCGGAGCAAATTCTTTTATTGAAGATGTAAGCATCTATTTTCTTGCGGTAGATAGAAATCAACGTAGCATCGCAGTTGATTTGAAGACAGAAGAAGGAAAGAAAATCATTTATGATATCGTTAAGGATGCCGACATTTTGATAGAAAACTTCCGGCCGGGGGTAATGCAAAAGCTTGGATTTGGCTATGAGACACTACACGAGATTAATCGTCGGCTTATATATTGCTCTTGCTCTGGCTTCGGTTGTAGTGGCCCATATGAGAAGCGTCCTGGACAGGATTTGCTGGCGCAAGCAATGACAGGTATTTTGACGCTCAACGGCAAGCGAGATGACCCTCCGATTCCAATAGGGTTAGCTGCAGCAGATATCCATGCAGCCCGTCTGGCTGTAGTTGGAATCCTTGCAGCATTGAACGCACGCGAAGAGAGCGGAGAAGGTATGCGGGTCGAGGGGAGCTTGATGGGCTCCGCCCTCGATTTGCAGCGCGAGCCACTGACCTATTATTTGAACGGGTTTTCCCTTTATGAGCGCAGTACATCCGGACTCGGTTCGAGATTTCACCCGGCTCCTTATGGGGTATACCAAACGGAAAACGGGTGGCTCTGCTTGGCTATGATGCCAATGGAGAAGGCAGCGACAGTTTTTGATGATGATTCCTTCCTGTCCTATTCCCCAGAGGACTGCTTTACAAAAAGAGAAGAAGTCAACGAAAAGGTTATTGCACATATGCGTAGCGCAACAAGCGAATGTTGGAGGACTAAATTCCGTCAGTATGATGTGTGGTATTCAGAGGTCAACGAATATGACGATATTGTACATGATTCGCAAGTAGAATGGAATCAGAATTTTGAGGAATTTGAACATCCGCAAGCTGGAAAGATCCGTGTGTTGGCTCACCCGGTAAAGTATGACGGAAAACGTCCCCGGATGCGTCGCTTGCCGCCGCGGCTCGGAGAGCATACTACAGAGGTTTTGCAGCAGCTTGGTTATACAGAGGAGCAAATTCGCCATATGCTCAGAGCGGGTGTTGTGACGCAGGGGTGAAAGGAGTAGAAAATGCTTGAATCGGTAAAAGTGCTTGCATTTACACACTACCTGCAAGGTCCGCTGGTTGCCCAGATGATGGGTGACTTTGGCGCAGATGTTATCAAGGTCGAACCACTTGCCGGCGCATTTGAACGCAGATGGTCAGGCCTGAACAGCTATAAAAACGGAGTCAGCGTCTACAGTTTTACCGCGAATCGCAGTCAAAGAAGCTTGAGCGTAGATCTCAAGACGGATGAGGGAAGAAGTATCGCCGTACAGCTTGCAAAGAAAGCGGATGTTCTGATAGAGAATTACCGCCCCGGAGTGATGGAACGGCTTCATCTGGGCTATGAGGAACTGAAGAAAGAGAACCCTGGCTTGATTTACTGTTCTTGCTCTGCCTTTGGCAATGGGGGGCCCTATCAGAATATTCCCGGGCAGGATCTGCTGGTGCAGGCAATGAGCGGCATTATGATGCAGGGAGGTAGAAAGGCTGACCCACCAATCGCTGTTGGCTCGGCCATTGTTGATATGCACGCTGCAGTGCTTGCAGAAATGGGGATTCTCGCCGCACTTTACGAGAAGAGGAAAACCGGTCTTGGAAAGAAAGTAGAGTGCAGCCTGCTTGATGCGGCGCTTGATCTGCAGATCGAGCCAATGGATATTTATCTAAACGGATTCTCATTGTATGAACGCAGTGTGTCAGGAATTTCCTCCCGCATAGGACAGGCACCTTACGGTGTGTTTAAAACATCCAATGGATACTTGTGCCTATCAATGATCCCCCTAAAAACGCTTGCAGAGATATTTGAAGACGATGGCTTCCTCGCATGGGAGTCGGAAGGACAGTTTGTCCGCAGAGAAGAGATCAACGAGAGAGTTGCAGGGTGGATGCGGACGAATACAAGCGAGTACTGGATGAAGCGCCTTGACGAGTTTAAAGCGTGGTATTCTGTGATCTTCTCCTATGAGGATGTAGAGAAAAACCCACAGGTTCAATGGAATGAATATTTCAACGAGATAGAGCATCCAACGGTGGGAAGCATTCGGTTGCTGTCACAGCCAGTTCGCTTTAACGGAAAGACTTATAAGGGAACCTGCGCGCCGCCCTGCCTTGGCGAAAATACAGTGGACATCCTTGCTTCACATGGCTATGAGGAACAAGAGATCGAACGCCTGATTGCAAAGGGGATTATCTTTGATGCGGCAGGCAGCCGCCACAACTCTAATAGGGGAGAGAAACTATGATAAAACGAGTTGGATTTATCGGGCTGGGTGCGATGGGACTGCCTATGGCGGAGTGCATCGCCAAAAGCGGGGTTTCTCTGTGGGGCTATGATATCAACACGACCCCAGTGCGAATACTGGCCGAGAATTATACGAATGTTTATGCAGCAGAAACTATTGCGGAGGTTGGACAGAACTGTAATATCGTGATTACGATGCTTCCGGATGCTAAGACGGTTGCAGAGATCTGCGAAGGGGAAACTGGTCTTTTTGCAGCGATGGAGACCGGTAGCGTTTGGATCGACATGACAACGGGAGATCCGTTTGTTACGGAGAGACTTTCTGCGCTTGCAGAACTTAGAGGTATCCGCTGCATGGATAGTCCTTGCGGAAGATCCCCGAAGCACGCAAAAGAAGGAGATCTGCTATTGCTTGTCGGTGGAGAGAAGAGGCTGCTGGAAGAGATGCGACCGCTGCTGGATTTGATGGCAGGCAACATCATTCGATGTGGAAATCTAGGCGCAGGACATACGATGAAACTAATCAATAACCTTTTGTCCGGCGTGATTCAAGAGGCAAATGTTGAAGCAATCTCTCTGGGAGTGCGGGCGGGGATTGACATATCCACGATGCTTCAGGTGTTTAGTAATGTCTGCGTTTGGAATGGCTATTTGGCAGCGCTCCCTTATGAGGAGGAAGGAGCCCCTGGCTGGAAAGTCACGATAGCCGAAGAACATATGGAATTGGTGGAGAAACTCGGAAGACGGTATCGTGTGCCGATATATACTCCCGCGGTGGTGCGCGCCCGCATGAACGAAATGATCGCGGAAGGCAAAGGGGAGACTAAATATTCCAATATCACAACGCTGATGAAGAATATGGCAGGCATCGAAATAAAAGAAAAAATAACCGGTCCCACAGTTAGAGAGCAGTAGCGGGAAAACAGAAAGGTGGTTTTTTAATATGGGTAAAGAAATAAAGCTGCACGGCATTATACCGGCGCATCTTTCTCCATTTCGTGAGGACTATAGTCTTGATGATGGCGAACTGCGTCGGCATATCAAGGCGCTTGCGGAAATCGACGGCGTAGATGCAATCATTTCTAACGGTCACGCCGGAGAGGTGACAGCGTTGACAGACGCTGAATATGTTCATGTAATTGAAACAGCCAAGGATGTAGTTGGGAAAGGATATCCCATTATTTCCGGCGTAGTGGAACAGACCGCTGAAAAAGCGGCGGAGCGGGCACGCATGGCGCAGAGCGCAGGAGCGGATGCGATCTTGTTGTTTCCGCCAAGTCTTTTTAACCTTGGTGCCTGCGTTACATCGGAAATGCCTTATCGCTTTGTTGCGGGCGTGGCGGAAAAGACAGATATTCCTATCGTCGTCTTTCAGTTTTCGCTACAGTCCAAGAGCGCCTATACGACAGATACGCTGGTGCGTATGGTGGAGAATATCCCATCGATTATCGGCATCAAGGAGGGAACCGATGATCTGCAACGTTATGAGGAGAATTTTCGTGCGTTAATGGCATGCCGTCATAGGGTCTCGATCCTCTGCACGAACAATACAAAGCTCCTGCCAAGCCTTGCAATTGGCGGTGACGGCATTATTTCCGGCTCGGGTAGTGTAATCTCGGCTTTGCTTTCACAGCTTTTCAAGGCAGTTGAGCGCAACGATCTTTTCGCGGCGCGTGAGGTATATTCGAGGATGTTCCCGTTGATGCAGGTGTTTTATACCGATCCGGTCATTGATATGCACAATCGCATGAAAGTCGCATTGAAGCTGTTGGGGCTGCAGAAGTATGCCGTGTCCCGTGACCCAATGTTGCCGATTTGCCCGGAGGAGGAACAAAAAATCCAGCAAGCACTGATTGATAGCGGAATGTTGAAAGCGTAAAGAGGAAGGAGACAACCGCTGATGGAAAAGAATGTTGTCCTGCTTGAACGGATGGAAAGCGGAGTTGCGAAGCTGACTCTTAATACGCCACCGCTCAATTTGATAACGACACAAGTAAATCATCGGTTAGATGAACTGCTTGATGAAATCACCGAAGATCGGACAATACGAGTTGTTGTATTGACTGGTGCGGGCGAAAAGGCGTTCAGCGCAGGTGCAGACATCAAGGAGTTTGCGGAATTTGTAAAAAAAGGAACGATGGTGTCGGAAAAGTTGCATCTAGAGTGCAACGTATTCAACAAAGTTGAAGATCTTCCGCAACCGACGATTGCAGCTTTGAACGGGATCACGCTTGGCGGTGGAATCGAACTGGCGCTATGCTGCGATTTTCGCATTATGGGGGAGTGCGTAAAGGTCGGCTTTCCAGAGATAGGAATTGGCCTTTTTCCGGGAAGCGGAGGACTTGTTCGCCTCCCACGGCTGGTAGGAAAAACACGGGCGAAGGAACTGGTGTTTTTTGGTGAAAAGATTACAGCACAGCGTGCCATGGAGATTGGCCTTGTTGATGAAGTCTGTCCGAATGAACAGGTGCTGTCGCGCGCAATAGAGCGCGCAGAGAGCCTTGCAAAGCTTCCAAGCGATTCTCTGCGTGCGGTTAAGCGAGGGATCCAAGATGTTGCGGAAATGCCAATCCAGCAAGGTGTGGAGTACTCGTTGGGTCTTATCAGCCGCCTGCTTTCCACGGAGGACGCAAGAGAAGGCGTAAATGCTTTTTTGGAAAAACGCAATCCGGTTTTTAACCAAAATTAATAGTAGAGGAAATTTGTGTGATGCTGCTGCTCATGAAAGAACGAAAAATAAAAGTGCCAACTTACACCTTTTAGACAAACATTTCTGCCAAAGAGGTGCACAGAGAGCGCAGAGGTTGCTTTGTGGAGAAGAAACGATTATTTTGACCAATGTGTTTACGAGGAGAAAAACGATGAACAAAACGGTGGACGGACTCAAAGTGGTTGAGGTACCATACCGCAATATGAAGCGCGTTTATTATAGACGGGAATTTGACGATTATAAGCTCTGTGGAACATATTACAAGGCTGGTGTTCCGTTTGAAGTCGTGCAGGCAAGCTATGATCATGAAAATTATCCGCTTGCAGAAGGAGAATTTTTTGACTATGACCCCAATGTGTTCAGCGAGGCACTCGGAAAACTCTGCGGAAGCATTGCCGAGGAGGCAGAGAAGGGCTTTCGGGATGGTAAGTGTGTCTTGATGACTGGCGGCGGTTGCGAGCATGCACCAGGCATTTTAGGGGGCATTGAGAGAGCTTTTGGCTCGGGCAAGAAAATTGGATTCATTTGGATGGATGCGCATGGAGACTTTAATACACCGGAGACCTCGGAGAGCGGAAGACCAGGAGGAATGCCGCTGGCGGTCTGTGCAGGAGAGGGGTGCGAGACATGGAGATGGCTATCTGGAATGGAAAAGCCGGTTCCTACAGAAAATATTATTCTCGCGGATGCACGTAATTTGGATCCCGCCGAGGAAAAAGCAATCGACGCGACGAAGATGACGGTTGTAAAAACGGCAAGTTTTAACGAACTGCATGTTTGGAAGGAGAAAGTACAGGAGCTTGCGGATAAAGTAGATATGATCTATCTCCACATTGACCTAGATGTACTCGACGGAAAGTATCTACCAAACTCCCTCTTTGTGGAAGAAGGTGGGCCTGAACTTGACACGGTGTTGGACAATATCAAAGTGGTAATGGATACGGGAAAGGTGATTGCGTTTTCTCTGGTTTCTGTGACTTTTGTCAATGGGCTTCCAGGACAAGATATTCGTACGCTTAACGGAATGCGCATTTTGGGTACTGGGTTGGAGAACTGGAAGAAATGTCCTGAAATTAAAACGGAGTATTGCAAAACCTGCCAAGAGCTATCAAGATTTAAAATCACAAAAAGTGTGAAAGAGTGATGCGGGTCGCTCTGCGGTGCTCTTTCAGGTAGTTGAGCCGCAGACGGCCAAAGCATCCATGGGTCGGTTTTTCCCCAGACATCGCCAGATCTGGCAGACAGTAGTCTCCGTACTTGTTGTATGTAATTTCCTTTGTGTGACAGTCCTTTTTTGAGCTTTGATTTTACCCTTATTTTGACCCTTTATAGTGTTAGCTCTTATAAAACAACTGGACTGACTGGTACCATGTTTTATAGTTTCAGAACGGTTTATCACAAAATTTGATGAAATTTGTTGCAAAAGAGGACTTTTCTTGAATTCGAGTCCTGTACCGCGCACCACGAAAAAAGCCTTGAAGTTTTAGTAACTTCAAGGCTTTTTTGCTGCCTTGAAACGCCGTTTAGCCTTATTTTTAGCCTTATTGTCCCTCAGGCACCCAAAGCGCTCTTGATTCATCTGCTTCGTAACGTGTCCGTAAACGTCTAAGGTAAACGCCGCGGCGGCGTGACCGAGATTTTCCTGCACGGTCTTAATGTCATCGCCGCTCTTGATAAGTGTTACATAACGTATAAACCTAACTACGTACACAGGCGGATCTCTCCGCACTTAGGCCAGACGGCCTATGCCTCCGAGGAGGAAAGCGTGCAAAACTCAATGACAATTCTTATATACCACAATATAATGTACATGTCAAGACGAAGCGTTTACAATATATTGTATCGCGTTAGTGGGAGGTGGTTTTCACAATGCGTATTATGTATGTATTTCATGCGTATTATCGGTTCATGATTTCGATAATACGTATTGCTGCCGTATAAATGACGTATTAGCCGAATTTTTCCCGCCAAGTGGATACTAATTGTTTCCCGGTCGGATTTCTGTAGTTTCAATTTGTTGCCAAATAAATCTTTCTGTTCGTGAAAAAGATGTTTACAAGGAGTAACTGTTTTTCAGTTTTGCCCGTCCAGTCCCGCCACGGCTTAACAAATGAGCAGAATACAGCACTTGAATTGAGCATAAGTTTTGGCACATAACCAAGAGTGCAATTTGCCCAAAAATATTCAGAAAACTTGTTAAAATTTTAGAAAATGCTTTTTTACAAAAAAAATCCATTGACAGTTGGAACGTTCCAATCAATAATGAACAAGAGGTGAACGAATAGTGGTTACGATATGGGATGTGGCGGAAAGAGCCGGTGTATCAAAAAGTACGGTTTCTCTTGTTCTTAATAACAGCCCTCGTGTAAGGGCAGAAACGAGAGAAAAAGTGCTCCACGCGATCGATATACTTAAGTATGCCCCAAACAGTAATGCACGTAACCTCCAAAGGAGAAACAACAATAGCATCGGAATTATCCATGTTTTGAGAGCGAATCGAGATAAAAGCGAGAAATATGGTTGGGACCACGGATTAGAACTTTTTTCCCACGACGTGGAAGACGGCATTTTTGAAGCCATTATGGAATGCGACACGGACATGAGTGTCATTATCGAGCATTTCAACATTCAGGAGAAGCCACATGAAATGCCGCGTATTTTACGCGAATGCAGAGTAGATGGAGCGATCCTTATTGGTGGATTCGATAAGCTCAGTGAGCTGAAATACATCGAGGATATCAAGGTGCCATCGGTTCTTGTAACTTCGTCTCTGGAGATCAACGGCATTGACACAGTAATGCACGATCCCGCGCTCGGCAGCAAGATCGCATATAAAAAACTGTTCGAGACCGGTCATCGTAAGATATGTCTTCTGAATATCCCTAAAAGCTATCGTGTGTGGTCTATGCGTGTGGAAGGTGCCCGCGCTGCCGCAAACGAAGCGGGCTGCACTCTGAATGAGGAACTTCTCGTCTCCGTTGAGCATAATACAGCACATAGCGCCTACCAAGCAATGAATGAGCTTCTGGAAAAGGGCACCGAATTTGACGCGGTTTTGGCCGCGGATAATGAACTGGCGATGGGCGCACTTCGCTGCTTCCATGAACACGGACTTAGAGTGCCAGAGGATGTCTCTATGATCTGCTATGAAGATTCTGCGCTCTGCGGTAATTTTTCTCCTGCGATCACAGCGGTGAATATTCGGAAAAATATTATCGGTCGAAAGGCATTGAACTATTTGCTTGAAAGACTTCAGAATCCTAAGCTGCCGACAAGGTCTACGGCGGTCGAACCATATCTCGTTATGCGCGACAGTGTACAGGATCGGTAAAAGTAAAAAGATGTGAATTTTCCATACGCATTGCTTTGCCAGGACGCAATGCGTGCGGTTTCAAGAATTGGAACGTTCCAAAAGCGACTTTCACCGTTGCACATAAAAAAAGAAAAGCCATATTCTCAGAAGTTGGAACGTTCCAAAAACGTTTTGCGAAAATTGAATGCAACGCGGAAGATGCGGTTTGACCTGTTCCGCATATAAGGAGTATATATCTCATGACGAATATGAATTTCCCTACCGTAGAGACGGACCTTGTTGTTGTAGGAGGCGGCCCTGCGGGATTTTGTGCGGCGGTTGCGGCGGCGCGGCAGGGTGTCCGCGTTACTCTGGTTGAAAAAAACGGATTTGCCGGCGGCATGGCTACCGCAGGTCTGGTGGGACCTTTCATGACCTGCTATGACAAGTCGGGAGAGACGATGATCATTCGCGGTCTGTTTAAGGAAGTTGTTGAGCGGCTTGTCGAACGCGGGGGCGCAATTCATCCGGCCCAGGTGAGAAGCGGCAGCGCCTACACATCGTGGATTACGGTTGGACACGACCATTGTACGCCGTTCGATGCAGAGATACTCAAAAAACTGATCGACGATATGCTGACCGAAGCCGGTGTAAATGTCCTCTATCATGTTGAATTTCTTGAAACACGGATGGAAGACAATACGGCAAAGGGCATTACAGTACATACAAAGAGCGGATACCTTACGATTCACGCAAAGGTTGTGATCGACTGTACCGGCGACGGAGACGCAGCGGTCTCCGCAGGAGTGCCGTTTGAAATGGGAAACAGCAAGCTGGGCATTATGCAGCCTGCGACCATGTTTTTCCGCATCTGCAACGTTGATAGCAAGGCGGTGGAGGCGGATATTGCGGCAAACAAGCATCTCTTTCATCGGGAAAACGGTGTGAACTACCGCAGCTTTCATTGGCACGTTGCTGAAGCAAGAGCGGCGGGAGACTGGACACTGGACCGCGTTTCGATCGGACTTTATAAGTGTGTGCAGGATGATGAATGGTGCGTCAACACCTCGCGCATCATGGGCATTGATTCAACGGATTCGATAAGCCTGACAAGAGGCGAGATCGAGGGACGCAGGCAGGTGGAACAGATCCTGCATTTTCTGTGGAAATATGTTCCGGGCTGTGAGCAGGCGAAGCTGCTCTCCAGCGCGTCCACGCTGGGCATTCGCGAGAGCCGGCACATGGAGGGCGAGTACAGGCTGACCCTGGAGGACGTTCTGAACGGCGCGGTACCGGAGGATTCCATCGTGCTCTGCTCAAACTCCGTGGACGTCCACGGGCGTTTTGGCTCCAAAAGCAATGAGTACATCACCGTACAGAATGGCGAATATTACGGGATACCCTATCGCTGCTTAGTCCCCAGAAAGATCGACGGCCTTTTGTTTGCCGGCCGATGTGTTTCCGCCGAGTCGGAAGCCGCGGGCGCGGTGCGCGTTATGCCGCCCTGCATGGCAATGGG
>ERZ791859.817-NODE-817-length-17077-cov-3.992892_pt1 | contig 17077 bp, 9 predicted proteins | sample MGYA00509943_ERZ791859 | MGnify/ENA primary metagenome ERZ791859 (study PRJEB30046, sample SAMN00792065) | human gut metagenome | study: EMG produced TPA metagenomics assembly of the A metagenome-wide association study of gut microbiota in type 2... | reverse complement strand
AGGCGGTGCCCGCATGGTCGCCGGTTATCATAACAGGCGTTATTCCCGCGCGGCGGCAGGTTTTGACCGCTTCATATGCCTCTTCGCGCGGCGGATCCTCCATGCCGATAAGCCCGCAGAATGTCAGCCCCGTCTCGCTTATTTTTCCCCCGTTTGTCTCGCCCGTGGCGACGGCGATGACTCTTAATGCCCGCTCAGCGAGAGAAGCGTTGAGACTCAGTATTTTTTCACGCCGAGCCGAAGTCAGCGGGCTTTTCGTTCCGTTTAATATTATATCGGAACACTTTTTTATCAGCACATCGGGCGCGCCCTTTGCGACCGTTATTATTTTGTCCCCGTCTCTTATCGCGACGGACATCATCTTCCGCTCGGACGAGAACGGTATTTCATCGGTTCTGGGCTTTTGGCGGTTGAGCTTCGCCGTATCAGTACCGGATCGCTCCGCCGCCGCGACTATCGCAACCTCGGTCGGCTCGCCGGACACCTTGCCCTTGCCTTCGTATTTTGCATCGCAGCAGAGCGCGGCGAGTGAAAAAAGCTTTTTTGCCTCTTCGCCGGTCAGCTGAATTTCGCCAGACGGCGAGCAGGCGGCAGTGACGGTCATTTTGTTCTGAGTCAGCGTGCCCGTCTTGTCTGAGCAGATATATGTTGCCGCGCCGAGCGTCTCGACTGCGGGCAGGCGGCGTATGACCGCGTTGCTCTTCGACATCTTCTGCACCCCGAGCGAGAGCACAACGGTGACAACTGCGGGCAGTCCCTCGGGGATAGCCGCAACGGCGAGACTGACGGACAGCATGAACGCGCTGAGCACGCCCATGCCGCGCAGGATGCTGAGCACGAATATCAGCGCGCATATCGCCAGCGCGCCGATGCCGAGGACTTTGCCTATCTTCGCGAGCTTTATTTGCAGCGGCGTTGTCGGTTCGTCTTCTGTGTTCAGAAGATGTGCTATCTTCCCGACCGCCGTGTCCATGCCCGTCTGAGTCACGACTGCCCTGGCGTGGCCCGCGGTTATGACTGAGGACGAAAATATCATATTTTTGAGCTCCGCCTGCGGACTGCCGTCCGGAATGCGGCAGAGAGCATCCTTTTCGCACGGCATGGATTCGCCGGTCAGCGCACTCTCCTGTGCCGACAGCGAATGCGAAGATATCAGCCGCGCATCTGCGGGGACAAGATCGCCCGCACGGACTTCTATAATATCCCCGCGAACAACTTCCGACGCAGGGATTTTTGTCTCTTTTCCGTCTCTTATGACTGCCGCCGTCGGCGCGGACATATTTTTAAGCGCCTCGAGCGAATGCTCCGCGCGCCGCTGCTGAATGACCCCGACTGCGGCGTTGAGTATAACTATTATCAATATCATTATCGGGTCGGCGAAGTCGCCGTGCTCCTCTAAAAACGAGGTCGCAAATGACACTCCGCTCGCTATGAGCAGGACTATCACGGTGAAATCTTTGAACTGCTCGAAAAATTCTGCGATGATACTTTTTTTCTTTTTGCCGCGCAGTATGTTTTCGCCGTCCTGCCCGAGCCGCTTCTCCGCTTCGCGCGAGCTCAAGCCCCTGTCAACGCTGCTGCTGAGTTTGCCGACCGCATCCGCGGCGCTCATCGAATACCAGTCCATATTTTCTCCCCTTTTTTATTGAGTCCGTGCAATATATATTCAATTTATCGCCGAAAGTTTACCAAAGTTATTGAACCGTTCACATTTCAATGATAAAATAAATTGTAATTATATCTTTTTTCGACAGACGGAGGTATCGCGCTTCGTGACAAAGATAGTTAAATTTCTAAAACCGTATATGGGGGCTACCGTGGCAGCGCTGTTTTTCTCGTTGTTCAACAATCTCATGCAGTTGATCCTGCCCGCGATGATGGCTCTGATGATAAACACCGGCATCGGCGACGGGCGCATGGGCACTGTTCAGCTCATCGGCGGCGTTATGGCGGTGCTCTCCGCTATCGCGATAGGCGCGGCAATCGCGGGCAGCTACTATTCTTCAAAGGTCTCCGCCTGCTTCGGCCTGTCGCTTCGCCGCGCGCTGTTCGTCAAGGTCGAGTCGCTGAGCCAGTGCGATATAGATAAGATAGGCACGCCCTCGCTGATAACGAGAACGACAAACGACATCCGCCAGATTCAAGACATGATCCTGATGATGATCCGCATTATTATCAGCGCGCCGATAGTCATGGTCGGCGGCGCGTTCATGGCGTTCACGCTGAACAAAAGGCTCTCGACCGTCATGTTCATCGCTATTCCGATAATTTTGGTTATCGCCCTCGTCGTCGCAAAGCAGGTTCTGCCGATGTTCGACAAGGCGCAGAAAAAGACCGACAGACTCAATCTCATCCTGCGCGAGAAGCTCAGCGGAATCAGAGTTATCCGCGCGTTCAACCGCTCGGAATATGAGGACGAGAAGTTCAGAAAGGCAAACTACGATCTGACCGGACTCATGCTCAAGATAAACCGTATTTTCGCATTCCTTATTCCGCTCGCAACGCTTCTTTGCTATGTCATAGTCGCCATTCTCCTCAAGATGGCGGCGGATCAGATAGATGCGCTCGACGCCGTCGCGGACAGCGTGCAGATAGCGAACACCGTCGGCGATCTGCAGGCGTTCATGGTCTATATGATAATGATAATCTACGCGGTCTCCATGGCGGCGTCGCTGTTCGTGATGCTCCCGAAAGCGGAGATATCCGCGAAGAGAATCAACGAGGTTCTCGACCTCGTCCCGATGATAAAAGAGACCGAGCATCCGATAACCCCCGACGCAGACCGCCGCAGCGAGCTTGAGTTCGACTGCGTGAGCTTTAGCTATCCGGGCGCCGATTCGCCGATACTTTCGCGCATATCTTTCAAGACCATGCCCGGCGAGACTACCGCCGTTATCGGCTCGACCGGCTCGGGCAAATCGACTCTCGTCAATCTTATCCCCCGATTTTACGATGTCTCGGGCGGCAGGATTCTCATTGACGGCGTGGATATAAAAAATATGTCTATGCGTACCCTCCACGAGAAGATAGGCTTCATCCCGCAGAGCGCATTCCTGTTCAGCGGCACCGTCGCCGACAACCTGCGGATGGGCAAACCTGACGCTACAGAAGAGGAGATGTGGGAGGCGCTCGAAACCGCGCAGGCGGCAGATTTTGTCAGAGCCATGCCCGACGGACTCGACAGCGAGCTCTCGCAAAACGGCAAGAACCTTTCCGGCGGTCAGCGCCAGCGCCTCGCGATAGCGCGCGTGTTGATAAGAAAGGCTGAGATATATGTTTTTGACGACAGCTTCTCGGCTCTCGACTTCTCAACCGATGCAAAGCTCCGCAAGGCTCTGCGCGAGAGGATGCCGGACATAACAAAAATAATCGTCGCCCAGCGCGTCGGAACGATAATCGACGCGAGCCGTATAATCGTGCTCGACGAGGGCAAGGTGGCGGGCATCGGTACTCACCGCGAGCTGCTTGAAAACTGTACGGTCTATCGCGAAATTGCCCAATCCCAGCTTTCAAAGGAGGAACTCGCATGAGCAGAAGATCACCTCTGAAGAGAAAGCGCACCTCGCAATCGAGAAAGAAATACAGCGGATATTCCGGCGGCAACCGCCGCCCCGGCGAAAAGCCGAAGAATTTCAAAGAGACCGTCTCGCGCTTCGTGCCGCTCTTAAAGCCGTTTATCCCCGGCATGGTCGTCGTGCTCATAGCGGGCGTTATCGGCACGGTGCTGACCGTCACGGGACCGATGTTCCTCGGCGACATAGTCGACGCGATAAAAGAGCAGGCGGATATAAAGCTCTCCGGCGGCGAGATAAACTTTTCAAAGATACAGAAAATCCTGCTGACCATTCTCGGCATCTATGGTCTGAGCGCGGTGCTCAGCTATGTTCAGCACTATATCATGGCGGGTGTCACGCAGTCCGTCGTGCGCGATCTGCGCGACAAAGTCAACGACAAGCTGACCCACCTGCCGCTGAGCTATATCGACTCTCACTCGAAGGGCGATATCCTCAGCAAGATGATGAACGATATCGACAATATCAGCAACACCCTGCAAAACAATCTCATTCAGATAATCACCTCTGCGGTGAGCTTCATCGGTATGCTTGCGCTGATGTTCTATGTCAGCTGGCAGCTAACTCTTATCACGCTCTCCGTGCTCCCGCCGAGCCTTCTCGTGATATCGCTCATCTCTAAGCGCTCCAAGCGGTACTTCCGCCGCCAGTGGGACGAGACGGGCAACATAAACGGACACATCGAAGAGATGTACACCGGCCACACGCTCATCAAAGTCTTTGACCACGAGGAACAGGCGATAGACGAGTTCGATGATATAAACGTAAGCCTCGCAAAAGCCGGATACAAAGCGCAGTTCATCTCCGGCATAATCGGTCCGATATTAAATTTCGTCAGCAACATAGCCTATGTGCTCATCTGCGTCATAGGCGGCGTGTATGTCATAAAGGGCACTTTCTCTCTCGGCGACATAACAACTTTCTTCACTTATTCAAAGCTCTTCATGCAGCCGCTCGTCAGCATCGGCAACATTGCGAACAACCTTCAGTCCTCGCTCGCGAGTGCGGAGCGCGTGTTCAACCTGCTCGATGAGCCCGACGAGTGCGCGGACTGCTACGACACCAGGATCGAAGAGCCCAAGGGCGAGGTCGAATTCAGAGATGTCAGCTTCAGCTACACTCCCGAAGTGCCGCTTATCGAAAACATGAATCTGAAAGTCGAGCCGGGTCAGCTCGTCGCGATAGTCGGACCGACGGGAGCGGGCAAGACGACATTCGTTAACCTGCTCATGCGCTTCTACGATGTGAACAAGGGCGAGATTCTTCTCGACGGGCACGACATACGCTCGATACCGCGCGAAAATCTGCGCAGTGTATTCGGCATGGTACTCCAGGACACATGGCTGTTCGAGGGCACGATAATGGAGAACATAGCCTACGGCCGTAAAGGCTGCTCGCGTGAAGAGGTCATTGACGCGGCAAAGGCGGCAAGGGTTCACCACTTCATCAGCACTCTGCCCGACGGCTACGAGACGATGCTCGAAGAGAACGGCGAGAACATCTCTCAGGGTCAGCGTCAGCTTCTGACGATAGCCCGCGCCATCCTCGCGAACCCGTCGGTGCTTATCCTCGACGAGGCGACAAGCTCCGTCGACACGCGCACAGAAGTGCATATCCAAAAGGCGATGAACACGCTGATGAACGGCAGAACGAGCTTCGTTATTGCGCACAGGCTCTCGACCATCCGCGACGCCGATGTTATCTTGGTTATGAACAACGGCACGATAGTCGAGCGGGGCACACACGGACAGCTGCTCGCACAGAACGGCTTCTACAGAGAGCTCTACGCCAGCCAGTTCGGAGTGTAAAATATAAAAAATTATCCGCTGTATCAAATAATTGATACAGCGGATTTTTTGATTAAGATGATAAAATCTTTTGGCGGCGTGGAGCATAAAGAGCGAGCTTGGATTTTTAACAGAATCTATTTGGGCGCCCATATAGGTGAGCCGACTCGATGCATTGCTGCCGCGTAAGCGGCACGAAATCTTTGCAAAAGTTTATCTTACCGACCATAGGGGCGAACTTCGTTCGCCTTTAAATTTTCTGTGGTTTTCGGACAACGCACTTCGTATAGACAGCCCTTGCGGCTGTCCGCTATCAGCGATAGCCGATAAATTTTAAATTGATAATAGCGTGTTTTGCTGAAAAAAGGGGAGTCGGAAATCCGACTCCCTCGTTTTTTATTTTTTCTTCGCGTGCTTGGCTTTTTTCTTTGGCTTTTCTTCGCCGAGGTCGATTAGGATAAACGAGACGTTCCAGATGAGTATCGCCAGGAACAGAACTGCCATAACAACGGGCGCGGTGCTCATTGTTACGAGCACTATCTTGCCGAAGAGATTCATAAACGCCATGTCGGTAAGAGAGCTCAGCGTCAGCTTGCCCGCGTCGACGGCGGTCGCGATATCCGAAAACGCTATTTTCATGCCGATGAGGCACAAAATGCCTGCCGCGCCGAGTGCGGCGGTCGTCTTTCTCGAATTGGTCGCCGCGGCAACAATGATAATGGCGAGCGCGATGAGCAGGGCGATGGCAAAGAATACAACAAAGGCGATAAAATTGCTCTTGAATTTAAGCAGTACCTCGGGAATCTCGGACATATTATCCTTGTTAAAAACGCCGGCAAAAAGACCGTCTCCCGTGAAAAGCTCGACGATGCGCTTTATGCTCAGCGCCTCTACGATATTCGAGTCATAAAGGTTTGCGTGCGCATAGACGGTGATTATATCCGTGAAATATGCGACGGGGAAAATTGCCGCCGCGAGCAGCGCAGTCACTATCCTGTTGAGAGCCTTCATGCTGACCGACCTTTCTTACTTGATTATTTCTTCTTTTTGTCCCACGAGGAGTTGAGCGCAACGGTGCGGTTTATGATAAGATTGCCCGGAGTGCTGTCCTTATCGACGCAGAAGTAGCCCTGGCGCATGAACTGGAATGTGTCGCCCGGCTTTGCATCGCGGAGTCCGCCCTCGAGCAGGCATCCGTCGATAATTTTGAGAGAATCGGGGTTGATGTTCTGAAGATAGTCGCCGTTTCCGTCCTCGCCTGCGGGGTTCTCGGTGTTGAACAGGCGGTCATAGAGGCGCACCTGAGCCTTTACGTTGTCTGCCGCGCTGACCCAGTGCAGGGTGCCGCGAACCTTTCTGCCGTCGGGCGTCTCGCCGCCGCGGCTCTCGGGGTCGTAGGTGCAGTGCAGGCAGGTGACTTCGCCGTTTTCATCGGTATCATATGAGTTGCAGGTCACATAATATGCGCTTTTGAGACGCACTTCGTTGCCGGGGAAGAGCCTGAAATATTTCTTCACGGGCTCTGCCATAAAGTCCTCGCGCTCAACATAGAGCTCGCGGGAGAATGTGACCTTGCGGCGACCGAGCTCGGGCTTGTCGGGATTTATCTCGACCTCTATCTCCTCGGTCTTGTCCTCGGGGTAGTTGTCGATAACGAGCTTGAGCGGATTGAGAACCGCCATGGCGCGCGGGGCGTTCTGATTGAGATTGTCTCTGACGCACGCTTCGAGCAGACCGTAGTCAACCACGCTGTACGCCTTTGCAACGCCGACGCGGCTTATGAAATCGCGTATTGCGGCGGCGGGATAGCCCCTGCGGCGCATACCGCAGAGAGTGACCATTCTCGGGTCGTCCCAGCCGTTGACAACGCCGGTCTGAACCATTTCGAGGCACTTTCTCTTGCTCGTCACGCAGTAGTTGAGGTTAAGACGCGCAAACTCGATCTGGCGCGGCGGCTCTTCAAAGCCGATAGCGTCGATGAACCAGTTGTAGAGCGGTCTGTGGTTCTCGAACTCGAGCGAGCACAGGGAATATGTGACCTTCTCCGCAGCGTCGGAGAGGGGATGGGCAAAGTCATACATCGGATAGACGCACCACTTGTCGCCCGTCTGATGGTGGGAGACATGCGCGATTCTGTAGATGACCGGGTCGCGCATATTGATGTTCGGGCTCGCCATGTCTATCTTGGCGCGAAGCACCTTTTCGCCGTTTGCAAATTCGCCCTCGGTCATTCGGCGGAAGAGGTCGAGATTCTCTTCAACCGAGCGGTCGCGGTAGGGGCTGTTTTTGCCCGGCTCTGTAAGAGTGCCGCGGTATTCGCGTATTTCGTCGGGCGACAGGTCGCAGACATACGCCTTGCCCTCTTTGATGAGCTTTATCGCGCACTCATAGAGAAAATCGAAATAGCTCGATGCGTAGTAGACCTCGTTCCATTTGTAGCCGAGCCACTCAATGTCCTCTTTTATCGCGTCGACATATTCGACATCCTCTTTCGAGGGATTCGTGTCGTCAAGACGGAGATTGCACACTCCGCCGTATTTTTCCGCGATGCTGAAGTCGATGCATATCGCCTTTGCGTGACCGATGTGCAGATAGCCGTTGGGCTCCGGAGGGAATCTCGTCTGCACGCGGGTGTTGACCCCGTTTGCAAGATCCTCGTCTATAAAATCAGTGATAAAATTTGAATTGAGATTGGTGCTGTCCGCCATTTAGTTCTCCTCCTTGTAGTGTGCGAGCGCCGCAGCGAGTCTCGCTCTGACTCTGTCCTCGCCGAGCAGCCTGATTATCGAATGAAGATCGGGCGTGTTGCGGCGCGAAGTCACCGCGATTCTGATAACGGTCGAAAGGTCGCCGACATGACCCTTGAACGCCGTGGGATCTTTCTTGTATTCCTTGACGTTGGGCGTGTAGCCGAGCGGCTCGCACATCGCCTTGATGCGCGCAAACCATGCGTCCTTGTCGTCGTTTATGTCAAACTCGCCGATGTATTTTTGAAGTATCGCCGCCGCATCGCCTGCGCTGATATTCTCGGGCAGGGTGTAGTCGGGGGTGTAGATTTCATCGTAGAAATACGAGACGAAGTCCTTGACCTGCTCCCAGTTTGCTATATCCTTTCGCGGCTTCGGGCAGTCGCGGTCTATCGAGAATATGCCGCGCGCAAAATCGCGGTTAGAGTCGAGAAGCTTGTAGAGCTCCTCGTCATATTCTTTCGCCCAGTTCAGTATATTGCCGAGCACCTCGTCCGCCGTCATGTGCGAAATAATATTCTTGCTCACGTCGTTGAGCTTCGCCATGTCAAACAGGCATCCGCTCACGCTCATCTTCTTGAGATTGAACGGGAACTTCCAGCAGTCCTCCGTGGGATTCGCTCTGCGCCAGTCTTCGAAGTTCGAGTTGAGCAGCGTCATGATATATTCGATAACGCTCTCCTTTGGATAGCCCTGCTCGACAAAATAGCTGACCGCCGCCTCGGGATCCTTTCTCTTCGAGAGCTTGCGCTTGGCGCCCGTCTCCTCGTCTATCTTCATGACCTGCGGAGTGTGCGCGTATTTCGGCACTCTGTAGCCGCACGCCTTGAACAGCGCGATGTGCTTCGGGACGGAGGATATCCACTCCTCGCCGCGAATAACGTGCGTCGTGCGCATGAAGTGGTCGTCGCAGACATGTGCAAAGTGATAGGTCGGCACGCCGTCGCTCTTCAAAAGCACCTCATCGATTATATTCTCCGGCATTTCAATTTTGCCGCGGATCATGTCGTCAAAGACAATTCTCTTGTTCTCGTCGCCCTCGGAGCGAAAGCGCAGCACATAGGGCTCGCCAGCCTCGATGCGTCTCTTCTGCTCGTCAAAGCTCAGGTCGCGGCACTTCGCCCATTTGCCGAAATATCCGGTTATCGCCGCGCCGCCGTTTTCCTGCTCTTCGCGGATAGCAGCGAGCCCGTCCGCAGTGCAGAAGCAGGGGTATGCCTTGCCCTCCTGCACAAGACGCTTGGCGACCGCGTGGTAAATTTCAACGCGCTTGCTCTGGGTATAAGGACCGTAGGCGCCCTTCTCTGTGTCGAATCCGGTCACGCCCTCATCAAATTCGAGACCGAAATTTTTGAATCCGTTGATTATCGCGGACACGCCGTCGGCGACCTCACGCTTCTTGTCCGTGTCCTCGATTCTCAGATAAGTAAGTCCGCCGCTGACTCTCGCCGTCAGAAAATCGACGAGCGCGCCGAACAGGCCGCCTATATGGAGATACCCCGTCGGACTCGGTGAGAATCGGGTCACGCGCGCGCCCTCAGGCAGCTCACGCGGGGGAAATCTCAGCTCGCAGTCCTCCGGCGTCAGCCCGTTTGAGCCGAACAGGAGATCGGCGAGTCTTTCGTTATCAGTCATTAAACCGCACTCCGTTTCTGTAGGTAAATATATACACTATATTATTGCAGAAAAACGCCCGTCAATCAAGAGCCAAAGAACAATTTCTCAAATCAAAAGAGGTTAATCGATAAAAATTTCATAAATCTTTAATTTTCCATTGATTTTTGCACTCTTTTATTTTATAATGAATACGACCGCGCAAGCAGTGAATTGATTTTTCGTGCTCATTCGCTCGGGAGAGAAAACCGCAAAAAAAGCGCGACTGAATGAAGATTTCATATTCGGAGGTAACTGAAATGACAAAGAAGATCATAGCTCTTGTCCTTGCTCTCTGCTTCGTTTTTGCTTTTGCAGCCTGCAAGAATGATAAGGACAACAGCGACACAACCACAGGCGAGCCCAACACTTCCGCAAACGGCGAGACGATTGCAAACGACGAGTCCAGCGAAGCTGAGTCCGTCAGCGGCGACGAGTCCACCGAGGCTCAGACCGACGCTTCCGGCAACACCGTAGCTCCCGAGGAGACCAAGAAGGACAATCAGGGCGGCAGCCAGGGCGGCAATCAGGGCGGCAGCAGCACTGCTTCCAAGCCCGCGACAAAGGCTGAGATAGTTGCGTATTTCAACAAGGCCATTAACGGCGTTAAGCCCAGTGCGAAGAGCGTTACAAGAGTTTCTGAGACGAACTACAGAAGCGGCAAAATCACCGGAGTGCCCTCCATCGTCGATAAGCTTGTCGGCGGTATAGACAGCTTTGTTGACGGTCAGCTCAAGAAGAACAGCAAGGGCTCCGAAACATTCTCCAATTCTGCGGCTATAAAGGCTAACTTCCCTGTTGAGAACGAGTCCTGGTCGAGCAAGCTTACTGCGAATGATGTCGCAAGCGCAACTTGCACCGAGGCGGGCGGAGTTTACACCATTACTATAAAGACGGTTGCCGACAAGGCTTCCTCCAACGTTCATCACGGTTCGGGTCATGCACCGAAGGTTTTCAGCGTGGTTCTCCCGTCTGTTATCAACGATCAGTTTAGCAGCGGCGTGCTTAAGTCTGTCGCTAAAACCTTTAAAATCGGCACCGCTCAGATGGAGTATCCCTCCGGCACAGTTACCGTTAAGGTTGATGCTAAGACCAGCCGCGTTATCAATGCTACATATGATGCCAAATGGACAATTCACCTTCCTCTTGGCGACGGAATGGTAGTGCTTCCTTTCGGCACAAAGACCATTTACAACATCGCTTACTAATTAAACAAAATGACTGTTTTGAGGCAGGAGTTTCCTGCCTCAAAATGCATTTACAAACATATCAAGTAAAAAAGAAGGATATTTAAAATGGAAAAGAAAGTTCTTGTTGAAACTTCCGCGCGCCATGTACATGTTACCAGAGAAGCTCTCGATATCCTCTTCGGCGAGGGCTATGAGCTGACCGTCAAGAAGGAGCTCTCTCAGCCCGGTCAGTTTGCGAGCAACGAGCGCGTTGCCGTTATCGGACCGAAGGGCAGCTTCCCGGCAGTCTCTATTCTCGGCCCCGTGCGTCCCGAGAATCAGGTTGAAATTTCACTCACCGACGCCCGTTCGATAGGCGTGACTGCTCCTGTCAGAGAGAGCGGCGACGTTGCGGGCAGCGGCGCCTGCAAGCTTGTCGGCCCCAAGGGCGAAATAGAGCTTGAGTGCGGCGTTATCGCAGCGCAGAGACACATCCACGCAACTCCCGAGGATGCCGAAAAATACGGCCTTCAGGACAAGCAGATAGTCAGCGTCAAGATCGACTCCAACGGTCGTTCGCTCGTTTTCGGCGATGTCGTCGTCAGAGTCAGCCCGAAGTATGCGCTGGCAATGCACATCGATACCGATGAGTCCAACGCCGCAGGCGCAACTCCCGGTCTCATGGGCGAGATACTTGCGTAACAAAAAAACGAAATTCAGTCCTCTGCACTCTGAGTGCGGAGGGCTTTTCGCTTGCGGTCGGGGAGAATGAGCAGACGCACTTATATGCCAATAGCGGCGGAGTTCTTCAGGCAATATAACGGCATTTTTATTCTCACATATAAAATTATTGTCGGCTCCATTGTGTAAAGGGAGCTGGATCGGCGAAGCCGAGACTGAGGGATTGCGTCCGGATAAAAATTGTCGTGGTTGTCCTCGGCTTATCAACAGGCAAATTCTTATTTCCGGATACTTACGCGAAACCGCCGCCAAAATCAAAACACTTTTCTCCGATGTGTTTCACTAATGACGCATTTACACAATTTGGACTACCCCCGTTAAACGAAATTTTATCTTTTGTCTATTGAATGATTGGAACAACGATTATACAATTATATATAAATCAATAAGGAGTGAAATAAGATGAAAAAGATTCTGGCAATAATCCTTGCCGCTGTCCTCGTTCTCTCGTTCGCGGCGTGCAAGAAGAATGACACAAACAACGACACCACTGCCGGTGACGCGCAGACCTCCGGTCAGGCGGCGGATGTTTCCGCTTCCGATGATACCGCTTCTTCCGAAGAGGCTTCCTCCGAGGTCGAGACCGAGGTAGTCACCGATAAAGAGGGTCACACTGTTATCGAGACTAAGGCTTCTCAGTCCTCCGATACAAAGAACACGACCAAGGGCAGCACGACTCCCTCCAAGGGTCTCAACACCAACGACGCAGCAGCTTGCATCAAAGCTTATCAGGCGGCGGTCAACGCTACAAAGCAGTTCAAGAGCGGCAGACAGAACATGGCTCTCAAGGGCAGCATCACTGCTGACGGCAGCCTCGGCGCTCTGCTCAAGATAGCTCAGAAGCCCGTTGCAAACGCACTCAACAAGAACTCCAAGGATCGTACCGATATCCCCGGCAAGCCCTCGGGCATGCAGGCGAGCCACATGAAGAGCGCCAGCGCGGTGACCAGCGGCAACTACACCACAATCACCTTCAACGTCAAGGATCAGACTCAGGGCGCGAAGGCTGATAACCACAGCGGTTCCGTCGGCTGCGCAGTCGGTACTCTCGGCGATGTCGATAACGCTATCAGAGAGCTCGGACTCAGCGTCGACTACAAGGACGGCAAGATTGAGCTGACCTACACCAACTGCAAGGTCGTCGTCAAGATTGACAACACCACCGGCAAGATCGTCGAAGGCAGCTGGGCATATGATGTCAATGTCTATGCAAACGGCATCAAGGTCTCCATCGTCTCCGTCAATAACCTCAAGGGTATCGTCGCTTTCTCTTACACCGCGAAGGGCTGATATCTGAAAAAAACCGAAGCCGTCCGTCTTTTCCAGACGGGCGGTTTTTTGTCGGCTGTCGGGGATATGCGTCGGATAAACTGCGGCTTTATCAAAAATTAATTTTTTGCCATGTTTTTTTATAAGATTTTTCTTGACCTGTCTGCTTCAATATCTTAAAATATAAGCCTAATCAAGTGCAACACTTAGATAAAATCTGTCGGGAGGGAGAAGAATGAACAAAAAGCTTATGAGATTTGCCGCACTTTTGCTTGCGGCGGCTATGCTCTTTTCCTTTTCGGCGTGCAGAACGAACGATGACGGTTCGGAGTCTTCTACGGACGAACCCTCGGTCACTGATGCGGGGAATATTCATGAGGAGTCCACCGACTCTGCGGAGCTGACAACTGACGAGCCGACGACCGACTCAAGAACCGCGACGCGCTCCAATGTTTCCGGCGGAACAAAGACCGAGACTGTCAACGTCTACAAGGGGCTCAACTCCACGAACACTTCGCGGGTGCTCAAGTATTACAAAGCTGCGGCGGCGAACACCAAGAGCATCGACGCCACGCAGTATATGTCCATGAAGCGCGTTGATTACACTCCGCGCAACAGCTTCCAAAAGGGAATGCTCTCCCTGTTTACGGGCATAGCCTCTGCGGCGCTCGCGGCGAACAGCACGCCTGTGAACGAAGTGCCCGGAGTGCCCGATGAAATTAAGTCGAGCGACCTTATCTCCGCGAACGCCGTCGCTTACGGCAACTACACCATAGTGTCACTCAACGTTAGGATGCAGCAGGACGATCAGAATACTAAGGACGCGCATCAGGGTCCGGTCGGCAGGACTGTCGGCACGGTCGGGAACCTCGACAGAGTCTTTGACGAGATGCCGAGCATCAAGGTGAACTGCTCAAAGGGCAGCATTACGCTCAAGTATGACGACTGCAAGGTCGTTGTCAAAATAGACAACGGCAGCGGAATGATAGTCAGCGGCACATGGAGCTATACTGTTGATATCGATGTCGACAATATATATGCGAGCATAGCGGGCAGCGACGAGCTGCTGATAACGAACACAGGCGGCGCGGTCGGATTTGTTATAAAGACGAATGACGAAATCTCGCTTCAAAGCCGCAATTCAAAATAAAACTGACCCGCACGGCGCGATGCCGGGCGGGTTTTTGATATTAAATTAGGAAGAGAGCTGCCATTTGACAGCTCTCTCTTTATGTTTTTATTTATCTGCTTCGGCGTCGTTTGCCTTTGCCTCTTCGATGACCTTCTGTGCAACGACGGGCGGCGCATCCTCATAGCGGGTGAACTCAAGGGTGAACCAGCCTCTGCCGGCGGTCACGGAGCGAAGGACGGTCGAGAAATCGCCCATCTCGCCCATGGGAACTTCCGCGATGAGCTGCTGAATCTTCGGCTCGTCGGACGGGCCCATGCCGAGCACGCGGCCGCGGCGCTTTGTGACATCGCCCATGATGTCGCCGAGGTTCTCGTCGGGCATATAAGCCTTCAGAGTGCCGATAGGCTCAAGGATAACGGGGTTCGCCTGCGGAATTCCGTTCTTGTATGCTATGTTCGCGGCGGTCTTGAACGCCATTTCGGACGAGTCGACCGGATGATAAGAGCCATCGTAAAGAGTAGCTTTCAGACCGACCATCGGGTAGCCTGCAAGCACGCCCTTCTTGACGCTGTCGCGCAGACCCTTTTCAACTGCGGGGAAGAAGTTCTTCGGCACGGAGCCGCCGACAACTTCCTCGGCGAAAACGAGATCGTCGCTCTCGCAGGGCTCGAAGCGGATGAACACATCGCCGAACTGACCGTGCCCGCCGGACTGCTTCTTGTGTCTGCCCTGAACCTCGACCTTCTTGCGGATGGACTCTCTATATGCAACCTTCGGCACGCTGAGATCGACCTCAACGCCGAACTTGTTCTTGAGCTTGGAAACGATAACATCAAGGTGCTGCTCGCCCAGACCGGAGAGCACCTGCTCGCGGGTCTCCTTGTTGATGACGAACGAAATTGTCGGATCCTCTTCGAGGAGCCTGAGCAAGCTCGCCGCGACCTTCTCTTCGTCGCCCTTTTTGCGGACTTTGACTGCCATGGAAAGGCAGGGGGTCGGGAACTTGATGCCCTCGAGGGTTATCGGGTTCTTTGCCGAGCAGACCGTGTCTCCGGTCTTGATGCCCGCAAGCTTGGTGACAACGCCGATGTCACCTGCGGGGATGCAGGATGCGTCCTCCTGCTTGCTGCCCTTGAGGGTGATTATCTTGCCCATTCTCTCGCTCTCTTCGGTGCGGGAGTTATAAGCGGGGGTGTCCGAAGTTATCTTGCCGGAAACGACCTTGAAGAAGGACATCTTGCCGACGAACGGGTCGGCGATAGTCTTGAAGCAGATAGCCGCAAGCGGGCCGTTTTCGTCGCAGGGAAGACCGTTCTCGCCTGCCTTGTCGGCTGCGGAGGGAGCGGAATAGACTATCTCGTCAAGGAGCATATCGATAGCTTCGCAGGTGTAGCCCGCGCAGGCGTATACGGGGATAACGGAGCCGTCGCTGACGCCGGAGTTGAGAGCCTTGATTATCTCTTCGCGGGTGAAGGTCTCGCCTGCAAAGAACTTCTCCATCAGTTCGTCGTCGCTCGAAGCGACTGCTTCTGTAAGTATATCGAGCATCTCGTCAAGCTGCGGGTCGGAGGGCATTGCGACCTCTTTCTTCTCGCCGCCGCTGTAGTCGAAAGCCTTGCGGGACGCGAGGTTGACATATGCCGCAACCTTGCCGCCGTCCATATAGGGGACGATAACGGGGCAGATAGCACCGCCGACTGCGTCTTTTATAGCTGCAAATGTTTTATAGAAATCTGTATTGTCCGCGTCGCAGCGGGTGATGGCGAACATTCTCGAAATGCCTCTGGCGTTCGCCGCCTTGAGAGCTTTCTCTGCGCCGACGTCAAAACCGGAGCCCGCCGCAGTGACGATGAGCACGCTGTCCGCCGCGCGGATGCCTTCGCTCATGCCGCCCGCAAAGTCAAAAAGACCGGGAGTATCGATTATATTTATCTTCGCGCCGTTCCACTCGATAGCGGCAACAGCGGTTGAAACCGTGGCCTTTCTCTTTTTCTCCTCGGCGTCGAAGTCGAGCACGGTGGTGCCGTCGGCGACTCTGCCGAGTCTGTCGGTAGCCTTCGCGGTGTAGAGCATTGCTTCCGCAAGGGTTGTTTTTCCTCTGCCGCCATGACCTGCTATGGCGATATTTCTTATGTCTTTCGCGTTATAGGCTTTCAAAAAAAGTCCTCCTTATCAAAGCGTCGCTGCGCGTTTAGATTTACTGCATAAAAATTAACCACAGTTTTGAAGAAATTATAGCATACATTACCATAGATTTCAACAAAAAAATAAAAATATATTCATTAACGTTATATAAACAAATTGAGCGCAGTTTGCACTTGTAAAAGGATATAAAAATAGTATGTTTTAGTCACATCGGGGCTGGTTATCTCAAAATAAAAATAAGGACTGCGGCGGTTCGCAGTCCCTTGTGATAAAAGTTATAACAAAACATCCCCGCACCTCTCGGTGCAGGGGATGCATTATATCAGTTTTTACGCAGCTTTCTTTTCTTTTCTGCGCTCTGCCGCGCGTCTGATAGCCTTGCCTATCTCGAACATCGGGATAGTGGAGACCGAGAGACCTGCGGAAATGAGCAGCTCATTGAGCTGGAATGTGTCGGGCGCGATGTCAAATTATTATATTATCTGGAGACTTTTCTTTTCGCTGCGGCACGCTGAACGACCTTGATTATCTCGACTATCGGGATTATCGAAAACGCGAGGGCGAGCGATGTCGCATATTCGGCGAAGCCTATCGGAGTGAAGCCGAAGGCGTTTGCGAGGAACGGTATCTCAATAACCGCCGTAGTCAGCACGAGAGACGCTACCATAGCGCCGAACAGCGGCATGTTGTGACTGCCTCGAAGGCTCATCTTTATGACCGAGCCACGCTGCGAGCGCATGTTGAACGAGTGGAATATCTCGCACATCGACATGGTGAGGAATGCCATGGTCATGCCCTGCTCGCACTGTGCGATGTTCATAAATGCCCAGTGACCGGTCTCAAAGCGCTCGCCTATGAAGAA
>ERZ791859.816-NODE-816-length-17078-cov-1.971509_pt1 | contig 17078 bp, 19 predicted proteins | sample MGYA00509943_ERZ791859 | MGnify/ENA primary metagenome ERZ791859 (study PRJEB30046, sample SAMN00792065) | human gut metagenome | study: EMG produced TPA metagenomics assembly of the A metagenome-wide association study of gut microbiota in type 2... | reverse complement strand
TCGAACGAAGTTCGGTTTAAGGGTGTCAGAGCTCGCCCCGTAGGGGGAGCTGGCGGCGGAGCCGACTAAGGAGGTTCATTTCCTTCGAGCGCAGCGAGGTTGTTTGGTATCCAGACCAAGTCAATGCTTATAAATGTTAGATAATCTTTTAACGGAATATCCCAATTGAAATAGGGCTGTGGCAAAATAATTAACCATTTTGTCACAGCCCCTTTGTTTCATGGAGCCGGCAACAAGATTTGAACTTGCGACCTACGCATTACGAATGCGCCGCTCTACCAGCTGAGCTATACCGGCATCAATAATTGAACAAATATAATTTTACAGATAAAGTGCATATTTGTCAATATGTAAAAGGTTTCAATTGAAACAGTAAAAAGGGAAATAAAAAAGCCGCTAAAACTCAGCGGCTTTTGTTGTGGAGCGGGTGAAGGGAATCGAACCCTCGTAACCAGCTTGGAAGGCTGGCGCTCTACCATTGAGCTACACCCGCATGGTCGGAGCAGCAGGATTTGAACCTGCGACCCCTTGGTCCCGAACCAAGTGCGCTACCAAACTGCGCTATGCCCCGTCAACGTTGATTATTGTAACAGATGAAGTTATGTATGTCAATGGATTTTTTAGAAAATAAAATAGTTTTTTACAAAGTCTTTTCCTTAGGCCCGGATGGCTGTGATAATATAGGAAAAGAAGGATATCCATATGGAAGAGTATACAGAAAAGCAAGTGCTGGAGCAAGTGGAGAAGGATCTTTCAGGCGGGGTCTTTTCTCCTGAAAGCATATATATGAGAAAAGACCTTCTTGCGAAGGATACGGGACGCTCATTGGAGGATATAACAGCATCCTGTCTTCTTGCGCATAGCGAAATCCTGAAAGACGGCAGCCTTCTAGCCTTACCAGGGACCACCACAGTTAAGAGCAAAAGCGCATCGGGCGGGGCAAACAGGAATGTGGACCAGATCATCAGGCAGGGATACTTCTATCATAAGCATGCCATTGGGAGGGAAATCACGATTTCCTTCCCGGAAGAGAGGAAGGAGACCTTTGCTTTTGCAGCGGCAGATGATGACGGGAAGATGGCATCACTTTTTTACATGATGCCAGCACCGGGCAAAGAGGGGATGCTTGCCGGAATCCTTAATGTGCATGCGATGCTTTTGGCGGTAAGGAAAAAAGGCGTGCATGAGCTCATTCCGGAAATTTTATCTGATGCAGGCATCTCAGCTGTCATTCTGCTGCATGCTGGCCATAAAACTTGGTATATCCATTCTCCGCCTGTATCATGGCATTTATGCAGTTCCTATAAGCTCATCCCTTGCAATCGAAGGACAGTATACAAAGGACGGCCTCCTCTCAATGATCGAAAAGGACAGCAATGAGCCATGTTCACTCTTCCAGAAGGAATATATCAATCATGGGGGCGTTACAGCTGATACGGGAGAGCCCTGCGTGAAGGTTCTCTCTGAATGGCTTCTTGCAAGAAGGGAAATCTGGCTTACTGTGCCGCAGGGGCGGTATCGTCTTCTTGAAGGCAGCAGGATGGAGTATGAATCAAAAAGCAATGCTCTGCAGATGATCAGGCGGCAGAAAGTCCTTCCTCCTTTTGGGGAAGTGCTTTCTTCAGGCATCGTATTTCTGGGAACAAGGGTGCAGCAGGTGGGCTGTCCGTCTCTTCTTCTTGAAACGAAGCTGAATTCACCCAAGGGAAGCTGCCATCTGATCCGTGCACTGGAGACGGCAGATCCATCTGATATGCTTCTCAGGTGCGTATTAAGAGCTTTTACGCATATTTTATCTGTGGACACAGGAAAGCTTGTCAGAGATCTTCATCTCGAAGGCAGTGCAGTGCTCGAAGCAAAAATCCTGGTACCAAAGGGTAGTTCTCAGGAAGACCTCTTCCTCCGCGATCTCCCTTATGTGGAGCAGCTGATGAATGGTATGGGCGTCGGCCTTGCGTTTCTCGAGGAAGGGTATCAGGCCGTGCTTTAATAAATTGGATGAAACTTTTGCCATAGCGTAAAAAATCATCTATAATAAAGAACAATAATCAAAACGGAATTCCGAAAGCGGTTATCCGGCATAGAGTATAAGGAGATACAATATTCATGGGTTTTTTCGATCATAAGCATGAAAAGGAAAGTCCAATCGGAAATCTGAGGGCGCATATCGGAACCTTCATGTATTTCGTGAAGGTGGGCAAATCCAAATTCAAAAACAAGGGCAGAGTTGGAGAAATTTTTGCTGATATGGACAATACACAGTATCTTTTCCAGCAGGCTACATCTGGAACGATGTACGATATGAAAAAAAAACTGGATTATGCTTTGTGGGATGCAGCTGTCCATAAATATACAGAAGACCTCGGCGAGCTCAAGAAGGAGCTTTTAAAAGCTGTCGATGAAGGCGCCGAAACAGATACAGATGTCTTTGAAGAAAAAGAGGAAGAGGTCGTCGAGCAGCCTGTCCAGAAAGAGGAAGAAGGCGACTGGAAGGCCCATATAAAGGGACAGATGGAAGAAGCGGAAGAAAAAGCCCGTCAGGAAGCCGAACGAAAGCGCCACGAAGAATCCACTCCTGCGTCGAATAAGTCCGATGACGATGAACATATGACGGAAGCGGACTGCCGCGAGCTTTGGAGAATCATCCAGGGACTTGAAAGAGAGTTCAGGGAAATGAACGAAATCGCTGAAGACTGGTTCTCCGTTCATGGGAAAAAGGACGGCTGCCTGGGCGCTCTTGCTGCACTGGCGCTGATTCCGGCTGCTGCCTTTTATGGTATTTTCCATATTTTCTAAAGTATTTGCTTTTTATCGAAAGAAAATATCAGAGACGAACGAAATAAGATTTTTGTACGTTCCTTGTAAAATTTTCCATACGACCTAAGGAAATGTACATGGAAACTTGTCATTTCCCTCTCCAGTATGGTATGATTAATGCAAGAAAGCATTCAGGGAGGTGACGTCATGTCCAGACATATCGTTACAATCAATCAGTCTTCTCTGCAGAACTCCATTAAATTTGAAGGATGCAGCGAATGCCAGACTTCCTGCCAGTCCGCTTGCAAGACAAGCTGCACTATCGGAAATCTGATCTGCACGGAACAGGAAGAGGCTGTAGAAGCCAAGAGAGCGTAAGCTTTTTGAGCACGGCCAAGCCCCCGGCAAGCGCCGGGGGCTTTTAAATTCCCGTACCATAGAAGGATATGCCTGATCAGGACGGAGGAATCCGTTCTTTGAGTTTTCTAAAAAGGATAAAGGAGAAATTTTTCATGGATTATAATGTAAAGCCCATGATTCATCGTTTTCGTCAGAATAATATGAACATCGTCATGGATGTAAACAGCGGCATTGTTCATGTTGTCGATGATGTGACATATAAAGTTCTGGAATACTATAATGGAACGAACCGCCAGATGGTTCTTGCCAATATGGGCAGCGAATATGAAGAAAGTGAACTCAATGAGGTCATGGATGATCTTGACGAGCTGATCAAGAAGGAAGTTCTCTTTGCTCCGATGGACCCGAATTATAAAATGGCGATTGAAGACCGTCCGATCATTAAGGCTCTCTGCATCAATATCGCTCATGACTGCAACCTCCGCTGCAAGTACTGCTTTGCCGGCCAGGGTGGATACGGCCAGTGGCGCATGCTGATGAGCTTTGATGTAGCCAGAAGAGCTGTCGATTTCCTGATTGCCCACAGCGGTCCGAGAGAACACTGCGAACTTGATTTCTTCGGCGGCGAACCGCTGATGAACTGGCATGTCGTACAGCAGACTGTAGACTATGTCCATAACCAGGAAAAGAAGCATCATAAGAAGATCAAGATGTCTCTTACAACAAACGGCATGCTGCTTGATGAAGAAAAGACCAAGTACCTTACCGATAATCATATCAGCCTGATTCTTTCCCTCGATGGAAGAAAAGAAATGCATGACCGCATGAGACCTGACGTCAATAATGAAGGCACTTATGACCAGATCGTCAAGAATCTGCAGTACTGCATCGCTCACAGAAACGGCGAAGAATACTATGTACGCGGCACTTTCACCAGACATAACCTTGATTTCACAACCGACGTGGAAGATATGCTCGATCATGGATTCCCAGCTGTTTCCATGGAACCGGTTGTAGGCGATGACAGCGCTAAATATTCCATCAAGGAATCCGATCTTCCGAGAGTCAAGGAAGAATACGACCGCCTCGCACAGCTCTTCATCCAGCGTGAAGAAGAAGGAAGACCTTTCTTCTTCTTCCACTTCAATATGGATCTCTGGAAAGGCCCGTGCCTGCCGAAGAGACTCAGAGGATGCGGAGCAGGCCACGAATATCTGGCCGTCGTCCCGAATGGCGATATTTACCCATGCCACCAGTTCGTAGGCCGTGAAGGCTATGTGGTCGGCAATGTATATGAAGGCCTGAAGAACATGAAGATGATGCATGATTTCCGTATGAATCATGTATTCAGCAAGCCGGAATGCGTTGACTGCTGGGCCAAGTTCTTCTGCTCCGGCGGATGCCATGCCAACAATGAAGCATATGCAGGAGATATTCACAAGCCGTACCAGTTCAGAAGAAGCGCGTGGAATGCGCAATGATGTTCCAGGCATACAACAGCCTGCGCAAGCCGAAAGTCATGGCGCAGCCAGGAACAAGAGCTGCAAAGGCAGCTGCAGCCGCTCTCAGAAAAGAAGGCTGAGACGCGGAAATGACCGTATAAACCGGATTAAAAGAGGGTTTCTGTTTGCACAGAACCCTCTTTTAATTTATAATAATTATTAAGTGTAATATATTCTGGAGTATTAGTTCATGCTGGTGATTTTCTGTTGATTTATAGCAGTGGCGCGAATGATTCAGCATGGCGTTTGGAATCAAATTGCTATCAGAAAAGTTTTCAAAAAGGAGGAATTTCTTATGAGAATGAAAAGATTGGCAGTATGCGCTCTTGCATCGGCAATGCTGTTTGCAGGTTCTGTAACAAATATATCCGCATTCAATCTCGGAAGCATTCTTGGCGGTGTCGTCAAGGTAGGCGGTATCGGCTTCCTCGTTGACAAGTATGGTGAATCCATCAATAGTGCCATCAACTCCGTCATGATGAAAGAAGGAGCAGGCACGAATTATGCTACGAAAGTTGTTCCGATCGTAAGTATCGGGAACAGCGGCTATATCGGTGCAGCCCAGGTTATCGGCGATGCTGATCAGGTTGCAAAGGTAGAAGCAGTAGGACAGCTTGAAATCAGCTGGAACGACAAGCTATTCAGAATCAAGGGGCTCATTCCAATGGACAGCAAGAACCCTACTTCGTTCAGCCGTGTTCAGGGCGTTGGCGTTTCCGCTGTCATTGATGTCAGAGTATAACGGGGGAATTGACTTATGAAAAAAACAGCTGTACTGGCGGCAGGAATCGCACTGATTCTTTCCGGCACGGCATTGGCGGCAGAACCGGTCACTTTATCAGACAGAATTGACCGCGTTGATGAAGTCATTTATGGAAGTGTGCAGACAGGATCCCTGATCGGACGTCTGGACAATGCAGATAATGTCATTTACGGCAATGGAAATACAACGGCAAGCGGTCTTGATGACAGAATTGCCAACCTGTATACCGACGTCGTCAAGGGAAGCACAGATACGGCTCCGTCCATGTCTACCAGAATCAATGCAATGGAATATTACCTGACAGATGAAATCAAGAAGGGATCTCTTGAAAAGCGCGTCGGCGAGCTTGAAACAAAGGTATATGGCCAGGAACGCAAGGGAGCTCTCGATCAGAGAATAGCCGATCTTGAAAAAGCCGTGTACGGCGACCAGCATGTGGAAATGAGAGATGTGGATCTTCCGGCCAATACTGTTTTCAAGATTTCCCTGAATGATGATGTCAACAGCAAGGTAAATAAAGTAGGCGACCCAGTGACATTTACCGTGCAGGAAGATGTCAAGGTCGGTGATGTTCTTGTCCTTCCGAGAGGTTCCCAGGGGAGCGGCCAGGTCACCAAGGTAACGAGACCGAAGAGCTTTGGCAGGAGCGGATCTCTTGATATTTCCTTTGATCAGGTATTTTCAATCGATGATGAGGAAATCCCAACGGTACTCGGACCTGAGGCAAAAGACAAGCTTAAGATGGAAGCTGCTGCAGTCGGTGCTTCTGCCATAGGCGCACTGGCACTGGGACCGATCGGGCTTGTCGGAGGCTTCTTTGTTAAAGGGAAAGACGTTGATCTTCCTGCTGGGACAGAGCTTTACATCCAGACGCAGGAAACGGTTACGACCAAGGGTCTTGTTCTGACAAACGGAGCTCCGTCTGAAACATTAAGAAAGCACGTTTCGAGCACAGCTGTTGCCGGAGAGAAGACGGAAAGCACAAAAACGGCTGAAACTTCAGCAGCAGCTGCAAGTGCAGAAACATCAGCTGTAAAGGAAACAGAAAAAACAGCGCAGGAAACAGTTCAGAACACAAATTCAAATACAAAGGAAACTGCGGAAAAAGCTGCAACATCAGCAAAAGATGAACCAAGCGCATCCGTAGTGATCGTGAGAAATGACTAATAAACGAACTTATGCTTTACTGCTTGCAGCCATACTTGCAGGAATGGCAGTTCCTGCAGCAGCTGAGGATGCAGAAGATGCCGCATCCAGCCAGGCTGATGCAGCGGCAGCTGACAAACTTCAGGATAATATGATGACAGACCTGCCGCCGGTAGACCGCGCAGGCACCATAGCTCTGGCGGATGAAGGGATTTTGTACCCTCCGTCTTCCGGAAGCTCGATCATCAGGGATACTACTGCGAAAAAAGCCCAAGACAAAAATGAAAATGAAAGACGGGAAGCCGGTTCAGGACACGGGAATTTCAAAAGAGAACCCGATGTATGTGACGGCTGACTATATGCGCTATAACGATACGACCGGTGATGTCGATGCACTCGGCAAAGTCGATATCAGGCACATGATGGATACGTACCAGACAGAGTATCTCTACGGAAACATGATCACGAAGAAGTATGTCATTCCGGGAGAACTTACCTGGACGAATCCTCAGACGAACCTCAAGGCCCAGCGCGGCGAATATGACGCTGAAAAGGGCATCGGCAAGTTCGAAGGCCTTACCGGCTGGCAGCAGGGGACGTATTACTACCAGGGCTCTGATGGCATCTATGACAGAAATGCCAATAAGATGATCGTCAACAATGGGTACTTCACCACGCGCCACGCCGTTGCAAAAGTGCCGGATTATCGTATTGAAGCAGATTCCATTGATATCTATCCGGGCGATCATTATACGGCTCATGAAGTGAAGCTGATGGCGAAGAATACCATCCTTCTTACCTTGTCCAGCTATACCGGATCCCTTAAGGATAATTCGGGAGAAATCGGACTCTGGTCATTGATTCCAAGGCCTGTTTTCGACAGCGACAACGGCATGGGCCTTCACAATTCGCTCGTTATTCCGATCAATGAGGATCCTGATTCTACTGTTTACATGAAAAACCGCTGGTATACGAAATCCGGATACAAGCCGGATATCGGTATCAAGTACCGCGTTCCTGTCGGAACCTTCCGCCTCCATTATGCGGAAGAGGAAAGTACGACGAATGATGACGGCGGCATCTGGGTCAAGAAAAAACCATCACTTGAATTTGATACAAACCATTTCTACCTGTTCAAGTCAAGGTTCTATGTAGGAGCCAGCGGCGAAATAGGAAAATGGGATGAAGAGCGCAATGGCCGTGATGTTGACGGGAACTACAAAGGATATGAACTTTATATTTCCGGCGATCCATGGCACTTAGGAAAGTTCATGAACTTTGGCTGGAAAGCCGGCTATGCCAAGGATTACTACGGCTACAGCAATAATATTCGCAGGAATTCCTACTACTCAATGGGACTTTCCGGCCATTATAAGATTTTTGACGGCTGGATCGGTTACACAGACCGTGATCTGAAGGGATATACTCCGTATTACTACGATTCTTACAGCAGCGAGAAGCCTGTTGATGCAGGATTCCGTATTCAGGCGACAAGCATGGATGCGTTCAGCCTTTCCTGGTCTGTTGATACCGTCAATGGCATCCTGAATCACAGGTACTGGACATACTACAGGGATATGCATTCCTTCTATGCCTGGATCCGTTATGATGACATTGAAAAAGAAACAAAGTTCATGATTATGCCAAAAGACTTCAAATTCTGACATTTTCGGCAGGTCAATTGGGGGATTGGACCGGAAATCGTCTTTCTGATAAGTGGTTGGGGGATTTTCTATGTGTTTGACAATTCAAGACGCATTGTCGCTTGATATTGATTACTTGTATGGCCAGAGCTGGAGTGTCAGGGAAGATGACCTGAAAGCTCATGAAGAGCAGATCAATCGCGCTGCCAAAGAGGTAAGCGAAATCCGCAGGAATGGAAAGGGGCCGGATGGAAGCCATGTCTTCTTTCCGCACCTCCCTTATTTATACGAAGAAAATCTGCTGATCGGCGATGACGAAAAACAGCGGATCAAAACTCTTTCCGAAAAGGCGAAAGAGATGGACGCTGTCGTATCCATCGGGATTGGTGGTTCCTACCTGGGCAACCAGGTGCTGTTTGATCTTTTCTGCGGCCCTTACTGGAACATGAAGAGCAAGGAAGAAAGGCATGGGTTTCCAGCCGTATTCTTTGCCGGGCAGAATGTAGATCCGGTCAGCCTTTTGAAACTGACGGAAGAACTGAAGAGAAGAAGCGGGGAAAAAGATAATTATAAAGTGACGCTTCTTGTGATTTCCAAGTCAGGGACGACGATTGAACCGACAACAGCCTTTCATGTGCTGATGAAAGAACTTTCCGGTTTCTGTGATGTATCTGTCATTGCAGTGACTGATGCAGAAAAGGGAGAACTTCACCGCCTTGCTTTGGAAAACAACTGGGATACGTTTACGGTTCCTGAGGGCATCGGCGGAAGGTTCAGTATATTCTCTCCGGTCGGTCTTGTTTTTGGAAGTCTGATCGGGCTTGATACCGAAGAATTCCTTCGCGGCGCAAGGACTGTCGAAGAATTCTGCCAGTCAGAGAAATGGGATGAGAATCCGGCGCTGCTTCTGGCATCTTTAAAATATATCGGAACCAGCGAGTACGGGCTTGTTTCCGAAGTGATCATGCCATATGGAGATGCACTCCGCTCCCTGGGCTGGTGGTATGCGCAGCTTCTTGGCGAATCTCTTGGCAAGAAGTACAACAACGACGGGCAGATCGTGCATGCAGGAAGGACACCTGTCGCGGCCGTTGGAACGACGGATATGCATTCACTGACGCAGGAACATCAGCAGGGAAAGAAGAACAAGCTTTTCCAGTTCATTTCTGTTGACAGCCCTTCTCTGGATACAAAAGCATACTGCATGGAAGGGGAAAGTGAAGGTTTTGTACAGATGAGCCGGATGCTGACAGCAGCGATGAAGTCCAATGCAGAAGCGCTGGCATCCGAGCAGCGTATGAGCTGCCGTATTTCTGTCAGCCGGATGACGCCTTATCATCTGGGCGCTCTCATGTATTTCTTCTTTTTGACAATTGCTTATGAAGGCTCCCTGCTTCAAATCAATGCGTTTGATCAGCCGGGTGTTGAAGCGTATAAGAAAATACTTCATCAGTATTTAAGGAGTTTCTTGCAGTAATACAGGGTATTGCTATGGCTGTAAAAAATAAATGGGCAATTCTTTTTGCAGGTATTGCGGGTATTCTTTCTGTCTGGGGATACTGGGGCGGAGGGACCGCAGCAGGCCTGCTTCCTGAAAAGGACAAGAATATCGAGGTTTCTTCCGCCAGTGGAGAGGCCTCTGATGGATTCTCCGAGGGAAGAATGGACGGCGGAAGCCGCAAAGTCTATGATGCCGCGCTTCACCGGCGTGAAGGACCGATGAAGGATCCCTTCCATGTGGCCGGAATTGAGGCGGTCGCTGCAGAGGCAGCATCGGCAGCAGGAAAGACTCATGCAGCGCCTTTGGGGAATACAGCACCTTCAGTGAAGACTGATTCTGAATCAATTAAACAAACTCCGCTTTTGCCGGAATTAAAGGGAATCATCTATTTTGGCGAAGAAAAACGGGCAATTGCTGAACTTGGCGGAGTCGTTAAGACACTCAAAGAAGGAGAACAGATTGGAATATGGACGGTTTCCTCCATTCGAGAAAAGACGGTAAGCTTCTCAAGCGCCTCTGGAACGTTGGAAGTAAGCGCTCGCTAGTGAAAACGATGAGCGCTGCTTTTTGCTGTCTGGTCCTGCTTTCTCTGCCGCTTCCTTCAAGTGCTGACAGCGGGATGGATAAGGTGGCAGCCTCTGAAAAGACGCTTTCCCTTCATGTCAATAAGGCACCGTGTACTGAAATTTTGCGATCCCTTGCGGAAATGACAGGAAAGAATATCGTATTTTCCGGAACGATTACAGAAACTGTTACAGCCGATCTTGACAAGGTAACGCCGGAAGAAGCGATTTCCTCTATTCTTGCCTCCTGCGGCCTTGCCGGGAGGACAGAAGGAAGCACCCTCATTGTCTTCAACAGCAAGATGGAAAAGAATGCAGGCGTCATGATGCGCCCGTTCCGGTTATCCTATGCTGATGCCAGGGAAGTAGCTGAAGGTATGAAGGCAGTGGCAGGCGATCACGTGACATATAATAAATCTGCCAATACGGTGATCGTGAAAGGGACTCCTTTTGAGCTGATGCAGGCCGAAAGTTTGATCCGTGAGCTCGATGTTCCTGAAAAGCAGGTCAAGGTAGAAGCGGAAGTCGTAGCCGTCAATAAGACGTACGCCAAAGAGCTTGGCATCGACTGGGACTTCAAGAGTCTGACGGGAAGCGCTTCTTATGACAGGACGAGCTGGACAGAGCAGCATTATGTCACAGATTCTTCAGGCAATGTCCTTTATGATAGTGATGGCAACCCAAGAATCCGCAATGTAGAGCATGACGGATGGGATGTAAGCACACCGGAAGGCTATGCAGGAATCTCATACGGGAAATCCCTCTCAGGGCATCCCTATACATTTTTCTTCCAGGCAAAGCTGAATGCGCTGATTTCTGAAGGAAAGGCAAAGGTCCTTGCCAAACCGAATGTCGTCACGATGAATGGCAGGAAGGCAGAAATATTGATCGGAAGCAAGATTCCTGTCATTGTCGAGCATTTGGAAAACGGCGTTCAGACGACAGCGACTGAATATAAGGATGCAGGCATCAAATTGACTTATACTCCGCTGATCAGCCGGAAAAACGAAATAACCGCTGACGTGAACGCAGAAGTTTCAACACCTTACCTTGTTCCTGAAATGAGGGCATACAGGATCATTACGCGCTCAGCCAATACGATGGTCAGGCTGAAGTCAGGCGACATGATTACGATCGGCGGACTCATTGACAAGGAGGAGTCGCGTACCTTCAGGAAGGTGCCGATTTTGGGAGATATCCCGATTCTGGGAAAACTTTTCCAGAGCCGAGGAAAGTCGATCGACGAATCGGAAATCGTTATTATGATCCGGGCTGAAATTCTTGAGTAACATTATTGATTCGAAATGGGCGGCTTCTGGGGACAGATCCGCTCATATTTCTTGATTTTTCATCAGAGGCAGGGAAATGGCAACTTTAAAAATTAACGGATTATCAAAAGCATTCGGAATAAATACGGTATTTGAAAATGTAACATTTGATGTAAAATCAGGAGAAAGAATCGGACTTGTCGGCGCTAACGGGGCAGGAAAGACCACCCTTTTAAAATGCATCATGGGAACGGAAGAGTATGACAAGGGGTCAGTCAAAGCAAGCGATGGAGCCATCATCGGCTATCTTCGCCAGGATTTTGACTATGACAGCCATACGATCCGCGAAGAGATGGAACATGCATGGAAGGATGTCCTTTACTATAAAGATAAGATTGCTGAATATGCAAAACTGCTGGAAGAGGGAAATCCTGATAAAGCGCTGATTGAGCGGTACGGGAAACTGGAAGAGCGTTTTGAGTTCCTTGGCGGATACGATTATGAATCAAAAACAAGGAAGATCCTGACAGGACTGGGCTTCAAGGATGAAGACTGGGACCGAGATATCCATTCCTTCTCCGGCGGGCAGAAGGTACGTATCAACCTTGCGGCGGCTTTTGTCCGTCATCCTGATTTCCTTCTTCTGGATGAACCGACGAACCATCTGGACATGGACATGCTGGAATGGCTCGAAGATTATCTTCGCTCCTACAAGGGCGGCATTCTGATGATTTCCCATGACCGCTACTTCCTTGATGCGGCTGCAACCGGAATCATCGACCTTGAAAATCACAAGATCCGTACGTTCCGCGGCGGATATTCTAGATACCTTGAGACAAAGACGAACCAGGATGCTGCTTATGAAAAAGCATATAACAAGCAGCAGGAACACATCAAAGAAACAGAAGAATATATTAGGCGCTATAAGGCAGGCATCAAGGCCAAGCAGGCAAGGGGGCGCCAGTCACAGCTGAACCGCCTGGAAAGGCTGGACAAGCCCGTCCATCAGGCAACGCTTCGTTTCCATTTTGACCCGCCGGAAGACTGCGCAGAAAAAGTCCTTGATATTCTTCATGTTTCTGCTTCCTATGGGACCCATGATATTTTCAAAGACCTGACGATGCATATCAAGAAGGGAGAAACAGTCGGCCTCATCGGACCAAACGGGGCCGGGAAGACAACACTCCTGAAGCTTATCACCGGAGAGAAGCAGCCCGACAGCGGCATCGTGCAGATTGGAAATAATGTCAAAATCGGATATTATTCACAGGAGCAGGAAATGCTTCATCCCGAGTACCAGGTCATTGATGAAGTACGCAATATGTTCAATTATGGGGAAGGAGAAGCCAGAAATATCCTGGGCATGTTCCTTTTCCGCGGAGATGATGTATTCAAGCAGGTCGGCATGCTTTCAGGGGGAGAAAAGGCAAGACTTTCCCTTCTCTGTCTTTTCCTTGAAAGACCTAATTTCCTGATTCTGGATGAACCGACAAACCATCTGGATATACCGACAAGAGAAATCATGGAAGATGCCATCCTTGCTTTTGGCGGGACGTGCCTTGTCGTATCCCATGACCGTTACTTCCTCGATAAAACTGCGGGAAGGATCCTTGATATGGAAGGCGGAAAGCTGACGGAATACCTGGGGAACTACAGCTACTACCGCGAGAAGAAAAAGGATCTGGAAGAATACGAAAAGGACAGGAATGGTACGGAAGAGCATTCTCTAAAGACTGAAGTGAAGAAGGAAGAGGAAGCAAAGCCGGCGCCGAAGAAACAGGAACTCTCTGCAGGCGATGAAGCCAAGATGGAACATCTCGAGATGGAAATAGGCCGCCAGGAAGCCACTCTTGCCATGTATACAGCCCAGATGTCCATGAATCCGGATGATTACGAAAATCTTGCCCGTGAATATGAAGAAGCCAAGAGCAAACTGGACGAACTCTATGAAAAGTGGTCTGAAATCGCAGCAAAGGCAGAAGATTGAGTTTTTTAGAAAATGTAAAGTCAGGATTCACGCAGCAAAAAGGACTGCGGATATGAGAAATCGTATTCACAGTCCTTTTCAATTGCCTTATTTCTTATTTAAGAATATCCAGGATGGCCAGGATCAATGTTCCTAAGGTGCCAAAGAGGGCAACGATGATGCCGTTCATGGTATCCCAGTTCATATGGGTAATTCCCAGTGTATTCAGGAGCCAGAAGAGGACACCGCCCATAATGATATTTCCTATGATCTTTTTTGCAAACTTGGCGAAAAGCATAAAAGCAATGAAAATAACGATGATGCTTGTTATGCCGTATCCTCCAAGTCCTCCGAGTGTTTCCATCATTTTGGCCTCCTTAAAGCTCTTTACGATTCTGGACGGCGCCTGCCAGAGTCATTCCGTCAGCATAGCCGATGTCTCCGCCGGCAGGGATGCCGCGGCCGATACGGGTGACTTTGATGCCGGCCGGTTTGATGAGCCTTGACAAGTAGAAGGCAGTGGCTTCGCCTTCTGCATCAGGATCGGTGGCAAGGATGACTTCCTTGACCTCATCGCTTTCCAGACGATTCAGAAGTTCCTTGATTTTCAACTGATCTGGGCTGATTCCGTCAAGAGGGGAGAGCGCGCCGTGGAGTACATGGTAGAGGCCATGGTACTCATGGCTCTGTTCCATGGCCATGACATCCTGCGGCTGTTCTACGACGCAGATGACAGAATGGTCTCTTCTTGCATCGTCGCAGATATCACAAGGATCCGAAGTCGCCAGATTGCAGCAGACTGAACAGTAGCAGATCTTTTCCCGCGCCGCTTTGATCGTGTCAAGGAATGCCTTGACTTCGCTTTCAGGACGCTCGAGCATGAAATAAGCAAGACGGCGGGCGCTTTTGACGCCGATGCCTGGGAGTTTTCTGAATTGTTCAGTGACGTTCTCTAATTCCTGATTCATTAGAACATGCCGCCGGGAAGGCCGAGGCCGCCGGTTACTTCGCTCATGCTCTTCTGGACCATTTCATCGGCTTTCTTTCCAGCTTCGTTGACAGCAGTGGTAATCAGATCTTCCAGGATTTCCGGATCTTCTGGATCAATGGCATCCTTTGCAATCTTCAGGGCAACAATCTGCTTTTCGCCGTTCATGGTGAGGGAAACAGCGCCGCCGCCGACAGAAACGTCAACGGTCTGCTTCTTTAATTCTTCCTGCTTCTTCTGAAGATCTTCCTGCATCTTGCGTGCTTTTTTCAGCATGTTCTGCATCTGTGCTTTATTTCCAAACATAAGTAATTCCTCCTAAATGAATGTAAATGGATGGTTAGGTAAAACTATTAGAAGTTAGTCTTTTTCATATATATCATAGTCAGGGAGCATTTTCAAGGCTTCCTTGAAAGATGGGTCTTCCAGATCAGACTGGGCGATCTCGTCCTTGCTGACAAGTTTGTAGCCGCCTTCGTTCTTGGCAGGTTCCTCTTTTCCTGAAGGGGTCGGCGCAGCAGAAGATTCCATTTCCTTGGCAAGGAGAGCTTTTGTCTCTGCTTCTTCTCCGCTTCCCTCAAGAACGACATGAAGGAGTATCGGGGAGCCGACTATTTTCTGGAACGCTTCAGCGGCAATTGTCTGATAGGACTTGTTGTTTCCCATGATGACAAGGAACTGTTGCGGCGCCGTAATGACGGCTCTGGCATTATTGGCATAAATCAGGGTTCTTTTTCTGTAGATTTCCACCCTGTGGATTGCCTTGAAATAGGAAAGAACCTTTTCCCAGATGCCGCTGTAAGAGGCAGGATCGATCAATGAAGACGGCGCATTTGCCGCAGGCGTACTTGCTGCCGGTTCGATGGAAGAAGATTTCTCTTTCGCTGTGCTCCCTAGCTTTTTCGTTTCCTTTGGCGTGGAAGCCGGCATGGCAGGCTTTGCTTTTGGCATTATGATTTCTGTCGGCTTTTCTTCTGCTGAAGGCGGAGAAAATGGCGGGATTTCTGGAGGCGGGCCAAAGGATGGCTCTAAGGGAGCAGCCGGGGCAGGCGCGGATGCGGGGGAAGGGGCAGGGAATGCATTCTTGAGGGAAATGATTTTCTTCAAGCTTTCCACTTCCTTCTCAAGCTGGCTGACTCTTTCCGCAAGGCTGTCTGCCGCGCGGCTTCCCTTTACGCGGCAGAGACGGAGAATTCCCATTTCTGCGCTCATTTTCGGGAATGTGTTCCATTTGAGATCCTGCAGGGATTCATGCAGGGCTTCGAAGAGAGCATCCAGATAAGGCTCTGAGAGGCTTTCCGCATCTTTCTTTATTTCATCAGAAAGTCTGCCATAAGCAAGGAGCTCGGGCGTATCAGGATCGATCCGGCAGACCATCAGATTCCTGAAATGCTCGAGGAGATCTCTTAATATGGATGCCGGTTCCCTGCCGCTCTGAAGGATATCATAAAATACAGAAAGAGCCTCTCCGCTTTCTCCTTTGAAAATATGGCGTGACAGGGAAATCAGCTGCTCTTTTCCCGTAAGGCCCAGGAGGTCCTGAACGGACTCGGCATCAAGCGTGCTTCCTTCACAGGAAGAAACGCACTGGTCGAGAAGGGAAAGCGCATCTCTTAAGCCGCCGTCTGAGCGGACTGCTATAAGATCGGCCGCTTCTTCTGTAAGAGGAAATTTTGCCTGGCCGGCTATGTACATCAGGTGGTCGGAAATATCTTCCGTGGAGATTCTCCTGAAATCGTATGTCTGGCATCTGGAAAGGATTGTGAGGGGAATCTTACCCGGCTCCGTCGTTGCCAGGATGAAAAGGACATAGGACGGAGGTTCTTCGAGTGTCTTTAAAAGTGCATTGAATGCTTCATTGGAAAGCATATGAACTTCGTCGATAATATAGACTTTCTTCCTGCAGGCAGAGGGAAGTGTCCTGACAGATTCCTTCAGCGCCCTGATTTCTTCAATGCCTCGGTTGGATGCGGCATCGATTTCATACACATCAAGGGAGGATCCGGAACTGATTTCAAGACAGTTTCTGCATTGCAGGGGTTGCCGTCATGGGGATGTTCGCAGTTCACCGCCTTGGCGAGGATTCTTGCCATGCTCGTCTTTCCTGTACCCCTCGGGCCGGAGAAGAGGTAAGCGTGTGCGAGGCGGCCCTGCTCAAGCGCGCGCTGCAGTGTCGTCGAGACATGCTTCTGTCCGACGACATCTGAAAAAGTCTGTGGTCTCCATTGTCTATAAAGTGCTTGATAAGCCATTGCAGTCACCGTACCAGTAATATGAATTCAACTTTTGAACGTAGTCTAAAAGTATTATACCAAAAAAATAAGCCGCGATAGAGATTGCGGCATCTGTATAATGAAACGCAGCAAAAAAGCCTTGCAATCCTCATTTATGACAGTCTCCAGGATGCACCGTGGCACATGGAAAGGACCACTTACTGCTGCTTCCTCTCGGACCTGACAGGGTTCATGGGATTCCATTGCACGGGGCCCGGAGGCTGCCATAAATCAACATTGCAAAGCTACGTGAATTATCATACATCATTTGCCCGGTTTTGTAAAATCCTTTTTGTAAATTTCATCGGGAATCCATTTTGAAGTGTTTCCTTATAACATATAAAAATG
>ERZ791859.807-NODE-807-length-17231-cov-3.325978_pt1 | contig 17231 bp, 9 predicted proteins | sample MGYA00509943_ERZ791859 | MGnify/ENA primary metagenome ERZ791859 (study PRJEB30046, sample SAMN00792065) | human gut metagenome | study: EMG produced TPA metagenomics assembly of the A metagenome-wide association study of gut microbiota in type 2... | reverse complement strand
ATTGACCACCATCTACTTGATATGCTCAAACGGGAGCTGCAGGAAAAGTATTTTGTTGCAACAGACAATGAAGATGATCGCTTCTGGAATCGGGAGTATTCCCTGAAACCAGGTATCCATGCAGAGCAAGTTCCGGAGCCGCTGCTGCGCTTTGCCTGCTATGTGGCGGTAAACTATAAGGTATATGGCATGAGCTTCCAGTATTTGGACACCAATTACCTGTTGGGATTGGTCGGGAAAGTCCGACCGGATATAGTGGAAAAGCTGAAGGAAAACGGAACCGGCAGGTTGCCGTTCAACCTGCAAAAGAGAAAAACAGTGCACTTCACCGCATCGGCCAACGATGCCTTTGCCGTCATCCGTATTACTGCCAGGGATAATACGGAGGAATGCTGTCATGAAGTGCTGAACTACCTGTGTGAGCTTCTGGAGCAGGATGATTTTCCCCGCAGCTATGCTGTGGAGTTCAAAGGACCGGAAAAGAAGTATCTGCCCATTACAGGACTGCCCCAAAAGGGAGTAAACCAACTTTTTGCCTGTGCCGTGCAATACCCCAGCCTCCACCACTTGATGGAACGGTACGCCCGGCTTGCCATGCGGCAATATGAACAATACACCAATCTCAGCGATGAGCTGTGTGCCCTTCCCGGCAGTTTTGCCGTGTTTGCCTTGGGAATGCTGGGGCAAGAGTGGCGGCAGTTGGTGTGGGATTATCTTGACCTCTGCGATGATGAGCACTCCCGCTTACAGGAAAAATTCCTCCGGGAGTATGTGAAACAGTTCGGCTTTACCGCCGATACAGTCCCCGTTTTTGTCCGGGGGGTGCTGTCCATGCAGGACATGAAATATTCCAAGGACTATGCCGCATGGATGGCAAACGCCGAAAGCCTGGGTGCTCTGCTGGAGACAAAATCCCGTCTGTCTGAAATCGTCCCAAGCGGTTTTTCCTCCGACGAGGATGATGACGAGGATGATACCCCCAGTCAGGAAACAGAAGCCAGCCCGGAAGAAGTGCTGCAATACGCATGGGAAACAGTTTGCTATGTAATATGGGGCAAAAACAGCGCCAAGGGTGGTCAGAAAGTGGTGGACGCAGCTCCGGAGGAACTGAAAGAGATGTATCGACAAGTTTTCATTAACATAAAAAAAGAGAGAATACAGAGAAAATGATAAAAGAAACCATAGAGAAACTGAAAGGCATTATCGCCCAAAGTGACACGGGGCACCTGCCGCTGTCCTGCCGTATCGAACTGATGAAACAGGTCGGCGATGTACTCACCGTGCAGAAAATCATGTGCGAATGCTGCAAGAAAGCCTGTTCTGTCACGGGGCGACAGATTATGGACAATGTACATCTGCTTTCCCGCATAAACGAGCATCTTTACAGAAAGCCGGACTCGGTGGAAGACATCGAGAAGGAGTCGGGCGAACTGTGGCTTCATGTGCAGAACAATCCTGACGAGGCGACCACAACCGTGAGCTGGGCCATCGCCAGCCTCGGGTATTTTGTCTGCGGTGATGCGGCCTCCATGCTGAACCCGGAAGATTACGAAGGAGAGGATGATGACAGTTTTGACCCTGAGAGCATGGACATCGATTTCATAGTGTCGCTGGTCTGCTCCGGTGGAAGTCCCTTTTCCGATAACTGGAAAGGTGACGTGGAAAAACGTAGGGAGTATTGGAACTGGTACCTGGACATGACTCTCGCCATGTATGAAAACCCGCAGCAGGAGGTCATACCCTTCCATGCAGTCAACGACCGTAACACACTCCACATACCTGTGCCGCCCGGGTGCGACCCGGCATTGTCCGGAAAGATAGAGCGGCTGAACTCCGCCCTCGATTCATACATCCATGCTCCCACGGACAGGAAAGAGACGGAGCGGATGAAACCTTATGCGGAGGACAGCTCCCTTGTCCGTATCGTGTCCGATGTCATCCGGGGGTATTCCTGCATACCCTCCACACCGCAGGAAAAGGAGGATTACCGCATAACCGGAATCTACAACTATGATGTCATCCGGTTCTGGTACTGCGTGGCCCTGCTCGCCCAGTCCCCGGACGAATGTGCGGTTGCCTGCCTGTCGGGACTTGCCCGTACCCTCATGGAGCAGGGACCGGGAGAACTTGGCATATTGTACCGCATCCTGCTTCTACTGCCGGAGCGGGAACACCTGCACGGGCTGACAGACGAGCTTGCTAACTACTACCGGAAAATCATCCCAGACCTTGAAGCGGCGAAATGGCTTGCAGAGGCAGGCATCCCGTACCCAGACACTTTCGAGTGGTCCGTATCGTTCCGTTTCACTTCCAACGGGGAAACGGTCCTCCTGTCGGGGAACGAAACGGAAAGGAAAGCGTGGTTCACGCTGAGTGTCGAACTGTTCGGCCCTCAGGCTTTATACGGCGACTACACGAGGTTCACGAGCTACCACATCCATGTACGCAACGGGGACAACTCCGTTCACGGGCATTGGAATGAAAAGGACGGCTATCTCCTGCGTGATAACGAATACCTGATAAAAGATGAACACTACACTCCCAGACAGCTTGTCATACTGATGCACAAACTTTCGGGGGTAGGTATCCGTTTTTCAAAAGTCCCGGCCGGTGTTTCCGCTTCTAAAGGAATATCCGGCAAAGCCGTGAAGGAATGGATAAGGGAGATGATGGAGGCATACGAGCATGACTGCATGGAGGAGGTACGGGATCAGGCCCTCGACATACGCAAGGACGAGGGGGATGTTGGCGACACACTCAACGAGATAAGGAAAAAATGGGGAGAAGAGATACCGGTATTGAAAGAGGGCCGTTTCGACGAAGTCGTGATGCAGTATTCCTGCTTCTCGCACGAAATGGGCATTACAGCCCTGGGACAGGAACTTTCCTCATACGGGTACGCATTATATGACCTGAACGGAGATGACATTTACCTGTTGGCATTGGTTCCGCAGGCGGAAATGCAGGCCTTTGAGGAGAAATGTTGCAAGTACGGGCAGTATTGCAAACTGCTGAAACAACCCCGTTATGATTTCGGAATGAAGGCAAAAACCATAAAGCTGCGCAAGCAGATGCCCCGTGAAAGGATGGCATGGCCTGATGACGGGAACAGATATATCACAAGAGGTTTTGCGGGTTATTTCGCTTATGGGGAATGGCGACAGGCGGATGTTGAGAAATGGCAGGGTACATTCGTTGCGGATCTACGTGTCACACCGCTTCAGCCGGTGAAGATGAAGACGAAAAAAATCCACCATTTCATATACTCGGAAGAACTGGATTTCTATGCGGCATTGTACCCGATCTCTTTGGGAGAAATGGTCATAGGAGGCAAGAATCCGTTGGAGGCGGAAAAATGGCCGCGCATGTGCAATATGGCCGTTGACGAAAAGTATGAGTTCCGGTGGTGCGGGCGTTATCTGTGTCTGGGCGATGTCCATAGCGCCATCATACACACCATGACACCACGGGGTGTGAAACATGTAAGCCGGCTCATACTGCCTGATAACCTGATGTATGCCCCCAGTTTCGGTACAGACGGCAAAGGAACGCTGTATATCATTCCGGGAGAGTTTTGCAATTCTCCGGTTATCCGTTATGACGGCAACGGGAAATATTACGGAATGCCGTTCAAAATGTCCGGACATGACAGATTCGATGAAGGCTGTATTCCTGTGCCGGACACATCCCGCCTCCTTCTGTTGGGAAGCTACACGGCAAGAAGCTGCAGCGGGATATGGATAGAACCGGGTCTGCTCGACCTGGACATGGCGACACAGAATTGCCGCATCGCCCCGCTCCGCATAGGGGACGGCTCTTTCCGTTTGCGTGAGTTCTACAAGGAGTGGGTGCTGGTGGAGAGCCGATCGAACGGCAACCGAACCGACTATGCCCGTCTCTGGAATCGGAAGACGGACGAAGTGCTGCGTCTCCGTCCCGGCGTGTTGGGCAACGAATCCTTCAAATCCATCCATGCGATGCCTGACGGAACTGTCATCGTGAATACCCTTAATAAAGGAGATGCATTGTACCGGGCGGAAGATTTCTGGAATTTCCTGCGCACGTCAAGCCGAGCGAAGAAACTGGGATACTGGCTCAACTATCCGAAGCCTTACCCGGACAGGGAATACGAGCTGCCTCCCTTGTCGGAAGACGTGACCCTGATGTTTGCACCTCCGTTCGTTGAATCTCAGCCAACCATTTCTCCTGTTGCAAAGCCGCAACCGACAAGAAGCGTCAAAACAGGACCTGCAGAAGCCTCCGAGACACAAGCCACAGACGGAGTAGAAATTACAGAGGGCCGGTTGAAAATAAACGGCCGGCAGATGTCCATGCCTTTATCCTACACGGTTATGGTGCAGATTTTTGGCAAGGAGAGAATTGTGATCACCCATAAGACTATGCAGGATGACAGAGGCAGGACCATACAATACGACAGACGGAGTTTCCTCGTGTGGGACGATGCCGGAGTGACTGCTGTCCGGAACGAAGAGAATGCCTATAATATTTCGGCCATTTATTTACAGGTAAAAGAAAACAAGGAGCCGGTATCAGCCATTCCCGCACCAACCGGAATATACGGCGGTGAATTCATAGTGGATGGCATCAAGTGGGACAGGGCATCCGACATGACTGTATGCAGCGGAGAATTGGAAATAGCGTCATCTGCATCCGGCGGCTATATGGAAATCACATTCGCAGGCAGCCGTGACAGGAGAGACACATGGCAGCACTACCGTGACATCATGGCTGAAAATATGCAGGCCGCACTCGTGGAAAGAGACCGTGTAAGGCTGATGGCAAGAAACCATCCTGCAGGCAAGCCCTCGGACGACCAACCGGATAATGCCACTTCACTGGCTCAATCCTGCGAATCATTCCTTACCCATTCAGTCAATGCCCTCCATGCCGGTTATTCTATGGGCAGAAGCGTGCGTTATCTGAAAACCAACCTGCTCCCGCTTTTGACAGAGGCAGCGGAAAAGTGCAGCGAATACGGTTCCGTCAGGTTTTCAGATCTGCTGTCCGTATATTCCGGATGCGTGCTTCTCGGCTATGAAAAGGTAAATATGAAGCGGTTTTGCGAAAAGCTGGTTAAAAACGGTATCCGTGATTTCGTGTTCGATACCCTCACACGGTGTCTCGTCCCCGAATGGGACCTCACGGAAGACACGGTGTTTCCGAAAATAAAGGAGTGGATTGTTTCCCGGCATGGAAACACAATCGCGCCGGAAGCAGTGACTGCATTGAAAGAATTATCCAGCATATCCGGAAATGTCCTGATTTTAGATGCGATAATGAAAAGCATCCCAAATTAATAATCCGTAAAGGAGAATGCCGGAAATCAGGCAAAAACGGCTCTGAACCTGTAACATGAATAAGCCCCGAAGGTCTTTGCCTGACCTCCGGGGTTATCCGTTTCCCCTATGTCTTTATTTGTACCATCTGAGCGACATCGCCGTCTGTTCGCAGAAACGGGCATATTCCTCCTTGTCCGTCCCGCTCTCGATGCGGCGGTCAATTAGCTCTCCCAGTTCATCGAAACAGACTTCATCACTGATGCACTCCACCCCCGTACCGTCCCGAAGATACACCTCGTAATAGTCCGAGCCGTTCAGACATATAAGCACATCGCCCTGAAATAGTCTTCCGTTCACATGGAATTTCAGACCCAGCAAATCCTTGAATATGGCAGGCGTGAATTGTCCGATACCCCAAGACATGAGGATTTCCATGCGGGTCGTTGCTATCAGTTGTTCTCTAACGGTCTGTGCGACCTGTACCACATATTTTTTGTCCATCATCTTGATTTTTGATTGATTTATACTCTTTTCATTCGAACCAATCCGAGTTGCTTTCCTTCAAGACTTCAATCAGTTCCTTGTCCGGCAGAAGAAGATTCTGCGGTTCTGTAAAGTAGAATACCTCGTCGTATAGGTCTTCCGCTTCCTTACTGGCAAAACCTTCGTTCACATCCTCGAAACTGCCCGGCTGCAAGGCGTCAAGCAGTTCGGTTGAACCAATCAACAATTCTTCTCCGTCGATTGAATCGACGATACGGCAGATGTATGTCTTGCCGTCAAATTCCAATTCTTTTGTTCTCATATTCGATTTATTTTAATGGTATATACTTTCCGTGTTCATTGAGATATTCCATGATGCACTTCGCCTCCTCATGCGATGCCCTGTTGCGGTCATCGTAACGGCGGCTGTCGTCTGCCATGACCTTGATGCACTCCCGGATAAGCCGGTAAAGGCTCTGCTGATTTGTCGGGTGCATGCCCGGGATAGCCGCAGCGAATTTTCTGGGGTCGAAACTGTAGCTGTTCACCGCCATCTCCCACTCCTTTGCGAGTCTGTACTCTTTCGATTCCTGAATATTTCTGTCCATAGTTTTGATTTTTAATAATTCTCATTACATATCCCATCAAGTTCCTTGACTATGCTTGATACACTTTCTCCTGTCAATCCTTCAATGTCATACAGCAAATCCAACAGAAAGCGATATGCCTTGTCTCCAGCTTCTGTAAATTCTCCTGTACTGTCGAATGCGTCACCGACACATCCAAGCTCTTGTAACAATTCTTCCAATGTTTTCATCTTTTTGAATTTAAGTTTTTTCTTTTCCCTCTGTTCGGCATCCTGCAACCGGAGCCGCTTCGGGTTTTACGGTGCAGGGAGAGGCCGCCGGATAAGCCATTCCCGATGTTTTTTCCTGCCAATTACTCTTGCCCCGGCAAGGAAGAATTTGCAGGAAATGCACTTCAAAACGGAGGGGACAGGCGCGGCAGCCTACATTCGCACCGTAGAAAACCTGCGGCGGTGACGGCATGGAGGTGGAAACATGGGAAGCCCCCAAACGCTATAAAGGGAATGAGCCTTGTGAGGCAAGGCTTTGGAAAAGGTCGGCAGGCGGTTAGAAAGGGATAGCAGCGGCATGGTGCCGCCGTCGCACCTTGTGGCTTTCACTAAAAAAGGCATGACCGACGCACCACATAACACAACAGTATGCAGGACGGATTTCTCCGCCCTGCTTCTGAACTGAATTATGGAAAGGTCAAGCCGCTACATCTTCGGCTTGTGGCGTTTCATCGGGTTGCGGTTCTTCCTGCTGCTCCGCTTCCTGCCTGGCCTTGTCCTGCACCATGAGGACTGCTTTCTTTTCCTCGATGCGCTGGTGGCGTTTCTCATAGACTTCATCATAACCCTTTCGGATTTCGGCAAGCGTTTCGGGCATGTGCTTCTCCGCAAATCGGAGCAAGAGGGTGGCTGCGGCATCGCTGGCCGGTGCGTCTTGGAACTCGGAAATCAAGAAGTCCCTGCGGATAACGGCTTTCGCTTTGCCATTCAGGTTTTCAATGATGCGCAACTTGTCCTTGTCGGAAAGGTAGTACACATTCTCGTCCTCAATGCCTACGGCTGCGTAATGCTCCCTGCGGAGATATGAAAGGAGGAAGTAATAAATCATCTTGTCCTCGTCAGCTCCGAACTTGGTTTCGGCGGTGTCCACCTCTAATATCCGCTTCTTGGTGTCCGCAACCGTCTTTTCAAGGGCGATTTCCTTATTGCGCTTGTCCTGCTTTTCCAGTTTCTCAAGCGGAGTAAGTTCTTTCTCCTTTGTCGATAACGTGCCGTTTGCCGTATTCGTTGCGGAGTTCTCCACATAACCGAGAAAGAGGTCTTTGTTACCGATAAGAACATAGAGCGATATTTCCCCCTCTTCACTTCGTCGTAATATGTCCTCGCATTCAGCCTTGTAATCTTCCTGCTCCTGCTCGAAGTCCCTTTGGGCTTCTTCGTATTCTTCCGTGGTCTCGTAATCTGCCGCTTCGGGTGCTTCGGGCAGTTCGGGATAGTCCTCATGGCGGCATGATAATCTCTCCACCTCGTAGCCGAGTTCCTCAAGCCGCTTGACAGTCGTGTCGTTGTAGGTGTAAAAGATAGAATAAGCAAGCGAAGCGGTAGGATGGTCTGCCAACATCTGCATGGCCATTTCCACAAGATAGGCTGCATTCATGTCCTCAAGGCATTTCCTGTTGGCACACTTTCCGCAACTGCCCTCACAGAACAACATCATGTTGTTGGTGTTGTGCGGGCAGGACTTGCAGAGGGTCTTGTCAAAGGAATAGCGGTCAAGGTCAGTCGTATAATCACTTTCTATGCGTTTCGCCACATCTACGGCTTTCATGCCACGCCAACTGCCGTATATGACTCCCTCTTTCAGATGCCTGTCGTACACCTCACTCTGTATGTCCTCACCATATCGGCAGATTTCACTTGCCACACTGATTGTGATTTCGTCCGTTTCCAAAAGGGCTGCGATTTCGGGAATCAAAGTCGTGAATTTGAGCCGTGTGCGAATATAGTCTTCCGACTTGCCGAACTGAACAGCCAATGAATGCACATCGTGCCGTCCGCTCTCTATCAGTTTCTGATAGGCGTTTGCTTCCTCTATGGGTGTAACGTCCTTGCGCTGCAGGTTCTCCGTGACCGCCATTTCCTCGGCTACCTCGTCCGACACTTCGTATATGACTGCCGGAACGGTTTCCAGTCCTGCCATGAGCGATGCACGGTATCTGCGTTCGCCAAAGACAACCTCGAAGCGGTTTTCATCAATGGGGCGTACACCTATGGGCTGCAAGACACCCTGTTGCCGTATGCTCTCGGCAAGTTCGGCAAGGCTCGCCTCGTCAAAGTTCTTGCGAGGGTTGTAGTTGCTCGGCTGGATGTCTGCCAATGCTACCGATGCGATGTTCTTCTCTACTGACTTCATGTTTGTTGCTTCCATAATTCAAAAAATTTAATTTGTTAATAACTTGTTTTTTTATTTTCCCTCTTGTCGGTTCTTTTCTGCCGAACCGCCTTTGGGGTTTTATGGATGCAGGTTCCGGCCGTCGGAACAGCTTCATACGGCGGCTTTTCTTGCCAAATTACTCTTTCACGGAAAGGAAGAATTTTGCAAGAAATGCACTTCAAGCCGACGGATCAAGCGCGACTGCCGACCTTTGCATCTGATAAAACCAATGGCCGGTGACAGCAGGAATGACCAGGAGAGGATAAAGGCCCGGCCGTATAGAAAAGGGAAACGGGTTTGCCGGAGATGGAAACGGTGTGGATGAACGCTATAAATGGGTATAAAAGAATGTGATATTTGACAAATACAAAAGGTAAATTTTCCACAAATCGTATAAAAGGATTGGCGGAACAGGCAGCATATCGGGCAACTCCGATATGCCACCTGAAGAAAATCACAGCGGCAACAGTTCCGCTGCGAATACTTCCGCCTCCGAATAGTCCGAGGCTATCAAAATGATACTATCCTCTTCGATTTCCTCCGGGACATCCACCACCTGATACACACCGTCCGACAAACCGCCGTCCGGGTCATGCCAGAAAACCTTGCTTCCAGCCTTTATAAAATCGTAATTACTCATATCTCTATCATTTCGGGTCGTCTTATTTCTGTCTGTGGTGTAAACTGAAACCGGCATACACCATACCGGCAGCGGGTCGATTTCCCTGACTGCCGGATACGGCATATACCATAGTCCAGTCCATACCGTCACAGGTGATGCCTTTGTCAGAACGGTAGGTCGTCCTTGTCGTCCTGCGGCATGTCGGCAGGGGGTACGGGTGTGCTGTCCGTTGTGGCCGCCATGTTGTCCGGGCTACCAGCCGAGTTGTCCTTCTTGCCAGTATTGATGAATGCGATGCTCTCCGCCGTAATGGAAAGCTGAATTTGGCTCTCCCCGTTTTTGTCCGTCCACAGGGAAGATGAGAGCGTGCCTTCAACAAGTACCAGCCGTCCTTTGGTGAGGTATTCAGCCAACCGGATGTGGTTCTCTTTGTTGCTTCTTACCTTTACCCATGTGGTGACGTTCTGTCCCTTTGCATAATCGTCAACGGCTATGTTCATAGCCATGAATGAGCCGTGGGCTCCTGCAATCACCTGGCAGTCTTTGCCGATGCGTCCGATAGTGTGTACATGTAACATAATATAAAATGTTTTGTGGCAAGGTGGTTGGTCCTGCCGTTACCTTTTTTTATTTTCCCTCTTTTCGGTTCCTTTCTGTCTGAACCGCTGTCGGGATTTTATGCTGCAACCAAAGGCTGTCGGCAAAGCCGCACACGTCGTTTTTTCTTGCCAATTACTCTTGGCAGCCCCGGCTGTCAAGGAAGAATTTGCAAGAAATGCACTTCAAAACGTAAGGGACAGGCGCGACGGTCTATATTTGCAGCGGTAAAACCAGACCGGTGACTGCCAGAAAGCATCCGGAGAAAGCATAAAGTCGCACCGATTATAACTGTACGGACGGCCCTGCCGGGGATAAAAGCAGAGGGAAAGGATGATATAACGGGAGAAACGGCTTGGGCGGGTAGAGAACAGTGGTCTGCCAGGCAAACAGAAAGGGGACTCTTTCCGCCTTGAGATCTGCCGGAATATATGGAGGCCGGCGCAAAGCGGGATGTGTTCCCGTTTGCCCATGACACTGACGGCCCGGAAAGAAAAGATACGGATTAAAGGCGGAATGTGCCAGAGCAAGATCCGGCAGGAAGCCTTGCATAGCGGAATACCGTGTTGTTTCGACATCTGTCGAAGCTCCGGCATGGAGCGGCAAGAATCGGACTGGCGGTGCTCCGGCACAGCCTTCCGTACCTTGGATTGAGGAGCGGACAGCGGCACAGACCTCCTACCTTGCTTCATGGGCGGGAAAAGCCGGGTAGAAAAGGGATGAAATGCCGGGACGGTATGCCATAAAAAGGGAATTGCCGGCAATGAAGGCAGCCCAATATGACTGCCTTCCCCTGCCTGTCAGCCGACGAAGTTGAAATGCCTGTCGCAAAATTCTTTCTGACGCATGAAGCGCTCGCTCCGGTAGAAGTCCACTTCGGGATACATGCAATGGCCGGAAGCGGCGTATCTGCCAGTCGGTACACCTAACTCATAAAGCACGAGCCAGTCCAGCACCGCTTCTCCGTTGTTGTTCGTGTCGATGAACTGGCAGCCGGCATTACGCTCCACGCCTGGAAGATTGACGGTTATGACTGCCTCCGGCTCGAAACCGTTGCTGTCTTCTTTATATTCAAGCAATTCCAGACAGATTGGGCTGCCCAGTCCGTGCTGGTAGTAGGTAACAAACGGGAAGACCCATTTTTCATCCTTACGCAGAAGTTTTAACGTCAAACCGTCAACGACCACTTTTTTCTCACTGTTTTTTTCCATACTTCAAATTTTTAATTTCGTTTTTTTATTTTCCCTGCGTTTGGTCCTTAAAGACCTTCGCCGGATTTATTTTTCCGCACCACGAAAGTGATAACGGCAACCGGACAAATCTGGCGACAGAAATACGCTTCTCCCCGAGAAGGAAGATTTCCGTCGGACACCGCAGGCTTGCAGGATTTGTAGGGAACAGCCGTAATCCGTTACTTTCGCGGAACAATAAGCCGGGAAGGAAGGACTGGCTGCGAAGACAAAGATAAGGAAAGATATAAAAGGATGGACAGGCAGGTATAAGGGGGAAGGGTAAAAAAGGGAGGATGCCAGCCTATAAAGGCAGGGCGGGCCGCACAGGGCATACCATACAGAAAAACCTGCCCGGCCATCACGACCGGACAGGGAGTAAAGGTTAAAATATGAATTACGGTCATGCAGCTTTGTCGATGTCCTCCTGTGCCGGATGCGGTTTCTGTTCCGCTTCCTTGAGGGCTTCGTCTATCCGACGCTGAAGCTCCCGGCACTCCTGCTTGAGCCGTGCAAGTTCGTCCGCCTTGCTCCACCTGCGGCTGACGATTTCCTGCAAGGTGGGAAGCTCGCTTTGCAGTTTTTCGATTTTTTTGCGCTGATTGTCGATGATGCCCGGCAGTTTGTCTAATGTGGTTTGGGGATATTGCGCCGACTCGACAAACCCCAGCGGCAACGCACCCGACACGCCGCAACGGTATTTCAATCCACTTCTGCCCTCGACATAGAACGTGTTGCGGTCGAATGTCCCGGAAAAGTCGTATTCGCTGCGTACCAGCAGGTTCATCCCCATATAGCTGCCAATGGTGGCGTATGCCTCGCTGCGGTATGTTTTCGCCATGCGGTGCAGTTCACGCCCGGTTTCTTCTGCCGTGGCTTGCGGCAGGTTCAACAGCAGGGTCGTCCGCTCTCCGGTGTAAGCCGTGATGTATTTCCTATCGGCATTGACCTGGGCGATGAACCGTTCCGCCTTTTCGATGTCCTGCCTGTTGGCGGAAATCTTGTGCTCGGCACGGATGCGCTCTTTCTTGAAAATCGCCTGTTCCTTTTCCAACTGCATAATCCTGTTGTCGAGTTTCGCCTTGTTCAACAGGTCGGTATTCCCGGAAAGGATGGCCACGAACTCTGCGAAGTTCATGCCGTTGTCCTCGTCCATGCTGTCCTCGTCAATGCGGCGCACGGCAATCGTGCCGTTGTTAATCTGATTGATGAACATCTGTTTGTTACGCAAGAGGTTGAACTTGTAGGCATCCAACGTCTTCTCCGTGCCGTAGATGACTATATCCACCACATTGCCGCCCCAGAGCTTGACGGTGTTTCCCTTGCGTACCGCCCTGCCGTTGCGCTGTTCCAAGTCAGCAGGCCTCCAGGGAACCTCAAGATGATGCACCGCCACCGCCCGTTGCTGGGCGTTCACACCTGTGCCGAGCATGGAAGTCGAGCCGAACAGCACACGCACCCTGCCGCTGTTCATGTCCGCAAAGAGCTTCTTTCTCGCCCTCTCGGTCTGGGCGCACTGGATAAACTGTATCTCGTCCGCCGGAATACCGAGCCGCACCAGTTTGTCCTTGATGTCGGTGTAGATGTTCCACTCATTCGGCTTGTAGGTGGAAAGGTCGCTGAATATGAACTGCGTACCACGGTTGGCATTGGAACGCACATAATAGTCATATACCGTCCTTGCACAGACAGAAGCCTTGTTGTCCGCATCGTCATGGAACTTGTCTCCGAGCAGTCTCATGTCGAGAGCCATCTTGCGTGCCACATTGGTAGCAACGAGCATCTTCGCTTTGTCGAGGTTGTCCGGTTCGGGGATGTCAAGTCCCAAATCCTCCCATTGTCCGCTATGCGCAAAGGAGACCAGCCGCCCAATCATTTCCTCCTGCTCGATGGTCGGGGCGTATGACAGGAAACGCACATTCTTTTGCGGCACATCGAGGTTAATCATGTCGGCGGTGCGGTAGTCGGTAATCTCACGCAGGAACATCGCCAGTTCCGGCACCTTGATATAGGTACGGAAACGCTCTTTACGCTTGATTGAGCCTGTCACGTTCAGCTCGTAATCAGCGGTTTTCTTCGTGAATATCGCCGCCCACGCATCAAAACAACTGATGGACTGCCGTCTCAACTCATGAGGACGCAGGTACTTGAACATCACATACAGCTCGGTAAGCGCATTGACGACCACCGTGCCGGAGAGGAATGTCGCACCGAGGTCATGGCCTGTACGGTGCTGTATGTCACGGATGGCAAAAAGCAAATTCATCGCCCTTTGCGAGCCTTTGGTGTTGCCGATGCCCGCTACCCTCGTGTGCCGTGTCTGAAACATGAGGTTCTTGAACATGTGCGATTCGTCCACAAAAATATGGTCTATGCCCATCGAATGGAAATCCACGGTATCATCTTTCCGCTCATTGATTTTCATCCGCAATTCGGCGAGTTTCGCTTTCAGATTCTCCTGCCGCTTCTCCAGTCCTTTCTGCATCTGCCTGCTGCGGTAGCGCATGGTGGAGTTCTCCAATACCTCAAGGCTGCGCTCCACATCGGCAAGTTCTTCGGAGAAAATCTCCATCATGGTTATTTCCGACTGCGGTATCTTTGCGAACTGGTCGTGTGTCAGGATGATGCAGTCCCAGTTATTGTTTTTGATTTTAGCAAACACCTCTTTCCGGTTGGCAGGCGTGAAGTCCTCCTTGCCCGGATAGAGTAGTTTGGCAGACGGATAAGCCTTGCGGAACGTGTCGGCTATCTCGTGCACGTTGGCTTTCAATCCGACAATAAGCGGCTTCCTAATTAGTCCGAGACGCTTCATTTCGTAAGCCGCCACGCACATTATCATCGTCTTGCCCGTGCCCACCTCGTGCCAGCAGATACCGCCGCCATTCTGCTTAATCATCCAGATAGCATCTTTCTGCGAGGGATAAAGCTCCTTGTAGGCGAAGTGCTCGAATGAAAGCCCCGGAAAGGTCTGCGCCGAACCGTCATAGTGCGGCCTTACAAAACAGTTGAAACGCTCGTTATAGACCCTTACCAGTTCGTCCCGGACTTCCAACGGCTGCCTGTCGAGCCATTCGTTGAACCGCTCCCTAATCTCCTGTATCTTGGTGGCGGCTTCCTGTATGGCTTCCTCGTCCGGCACACGCACCTTGTCGCCGTTGCGATCAATCTCTTTCGTTATCTCCGGCACGGTATCGTGCAAGGCATGGACGAACAGGTCTTCACCGTTGTAATTCCGCACGGAATAGGTGTTGTACGCCGCCGGAGAATAGCCTTTCAGCCTCACAAGGTAGGTGTCGTTCACATCGAAATACATCACCTCGGCTTCCACGCCGAACAGCTCCGCCGCAAAATCGGCGTATATCTTTGTGTCAATCCACCGCTCGCCCATGTTGATGTCAAGCTCCTCGTAAGGTATCGTTTCGGGTATGGCTTCCTCCAACGCCCTCACGGATGCCTCCGTCCATTCCTTTTCGGTGTTGCATAAAGAGGGAATATATGAAGCCATTTCCTTGTGCTTGGCTACGACATTCCCGGCAAGAAACTTTCCTTTATGCTCCCAACATCCGGCAACGGGATTGTAGAAAATCTCCCCTTTGAGAGCTTCCATGACTTCTTCCCAATCCGTGCCTGTGGACTGCATAATGTAGCCCATATCCACCCTGCCGTAGAAATTGAGGCTGCTTGCCAATGCCTCGAACGGTGCCAGTCTTACACCTGTGTCTATCTTTTTGAAAGCCACAGGCTCACGCATGATGTCTGACTTGAAGATGTTGTCGCCGACCTGCATTTCAATGGTATAGACCTCCATGCCCAGACTGTCCTGCATGATGAAATCCCTGTTGTCGTTCTCGTGGAAATATCCCCACTTGGTGACAAAGGCATCATACAGGGTGTTCAGCCTTTCACGCAAAGCCGCCTGTTCCTTTTCTTGCTCCCTCTCTTTCGTTGAAAGTTCGAAATACGCCTCACGGAGCGGCAAGTAGTCCGCCGCCCTCTCCACATTGACCTTGCCCTCGTCCAATGGCATGAAATCCACCGCCGTTTCCTCGTAGTGGCTTGACCTGCGGAACCGGAGCGTTCCTACCTGTCCCTCGAACAGCACTATCGCCCCCTCTTTCATCCATCCGGGCATATCCCCGGTGTATGCTCTCCTGCCTTTGTCCGGCACGGCGGCAACCGCCCCACCGAAAAGCGACATCTGTACAGGCGCATCGTCCTGTCCGATGAAAAGGCTCTTGTGGAAATATCTGTCAAAGTCATATTTAACCAAAGCGGAAAGGTATTGTGCCATTGCCGTATCAGAGCCGAGCCAGTGATGTTTGCGTACATATTTGCCGTATTGGTTCTTCACGATGCGGCTGTCTGTTGCCAGCACGGTTTTCGGCATGGAAAACAGTTTGTTGGCATATTCCGTCATCGCACCGTCCGCATTTACATTTTCCTTTGTGACTTGCAGGAAATATTTCTCCCGGAGCGAGAGGGATGCCTTGTGCATGTGCTTCTGGAATATGAGCAGGTCGCTGCCCACCTCGATACCGCTCGTCTGCATGAAAAGCGTGTCGGGAAGCCTTACCGCACTGATAAGGTCGGCATGGCTGACAAGGTATTCTCTCACGAATTTGTTGCCCGGCGTGTCGGCTACGCCCCTTGAAGTGACGAAAGCCAGCAGTCCGCCCTCGTTAAGCAGTTCCATCGCCTTGACGAAAAAGTAGTTGTGTATGGTCTTGGTGGCCTGTTCGTAAATACCGCCTTTCTTCCAAAATTCCGTATCGAACACACGGAAATTGCCGAACGGAATGTTGGATGCAATGACATCGAATTTCCGATGCTCCAGCTCCTGCCTGTCTATTGCTTCAAACCCTCCTGTCACGGTGGTTGCTTCATCATGCAAAAGAGAAAGCACAAGCCCGGTAATGATGTCCTTTTCAATGGCGTAGCTGTGTGTGCCGCCCATAGCCACAGGCAGGAAACCTCCGATGCCTGCGCTCGGTTCGAGGAAGCTGCGCATCTGCAGTCCGTTCTCCCTGAATGTGGTGTGTATCTGACCTGCGACGGCTTCAATGAGGAAATCCGGCGTATAGAACGCAGTCAGCACGGAAGCCTTTATACTGTTCATCAGCAGGTCGTAATCCCCCTCGCTCCCTCCTGCAAGAGTTCTCAAAACCTCCTGCAAGCGGTTTGTCTGCTCCGCCAGTTCTTCGGGCATGGGGATTTGCGTTCCGATAGTCAGCACTTCCTTGACACCTCCAAAGCCCGAATACTGCGCCAATACCTGTTTCTCTTCCTGTGTGGCTTTCCTGCGTTGTTTGTGGACAGTCACCGCTGTTTCTATGGCGGCCACATTTGCCGCCAGTGATTTCAATCTGTTGTAACTCATAGCTTAACCTTTTATTTTTCTTCCCTCTGTTCGGCCTGTTTGCGGCCGCCGGGAATTATTTTTCTGCTCCGAAAAGTCGGCAGGAACACCCGGCCAAGGCTGGACGGGAAAATACGCTCGACAGCGGAGAGGAAGATTTTCCCGGCTCACCCCTGCGGCGGCTTGCCGGCATTGGCAAAGGCTGGGACTGTCGGTTACTTTTGCAGCAAAATAGTTCCCCAGGAGGTCGCACGGCTGAATGGGGCGGAAACGCCGGAATAGAAAAGGGAGGATGCCCGGCAGGTAGAAAAGGGAATGGAAAAGTATAAAGGCCATTGCCGTCGGCAGACCGGAAAGATAAAAAGCCGTACCGGGCCATTCTGCCCGACACGGCTTAGCTTTGTTCCGACGGATTAGTCGATGTCGTACCCAATCATGAACTTGTCATTGATAAGCAAATAGTAATAACCGTTTCCACAATCCCGGTATTCCTTGCTGAAGCCAGCCTTCATGCCTCCCTCACCATCCGGTTCGCACCAAAGCGTACCGTCATAACCGCAAAAATCAAAACGACTGGTAGAGAAAGTTTTGCCATCTTTCAATGCCTTTCTGAAAAGGGCCATGCTCGTGCTG
>ERZ791859.805-NODE-805-length-17237-cov-4.652485_pt1 | contig 17237 bp, 10 predicted proteins | sample MGYA00509943_ERZ791859 | MGnify/ENA primary metagenome ERZ791859 (study PRJEB30046, sample SAMN00792065) | human gut metagenome | study: EMG produced TPA metagenomics assembly of the A metagenome-wide association study of gut microbiota in type 2... | reverse complement strand
CTGGTTCAAGGATTTGTAGTGTTGAGTATTTTTATATGCTCATGAATAATTCAGGCTAACTAAGGTCAGTAAATCCTTAAACACTCTGCGGTCATCTATCGAGAGTACTTGACCACCAGTTTTAGCTGTCTCTTCTGCCTCTGCAACAATGTCATTCGAGAGCTGATCTATATCAACAGCATCACCTAAAGATAGTGCATTTTCCATTACTCTATCAAAAGGCTTATGGTATGTAATGAAATTCTGAAAAGAATCACTATCAATATATAAGCTCTCATTTTTCTTACAAAAAATCTGAATCTCGTTTTCTACTCTTTTGCAGAATCGTTTTTGCTTATACTTCTTTATAAAGCCTTTGCAAGCACCTATTGAAATGTCATAGATAAAATTCTGGACACATGATATAACCGTTCCTACAATTAAGCCCTCTGCCACTTCTCGTCTCCTCTTTTTTTCACCACTGTATCCCCCGTTCATCACATCCATCCTATCGATCAAAGATTTCTTACTACCATAAATTTCATCCATAATCTTCAAAAAAATGCCGAAAAAATCGCATTCAACAAGATGTCTAATTCATTCCACTCTTCCAAAATCGGTCCATATTTCAGTGCTTTTTTCGCCTTTTCTTCAAATTTCTTTAGCACCTCTGATTTTGAAATTATTTCTCCTTGATATGCCTCAACCTTGTCAACATAAGATTTCCACCTAATAGGAATATACTCTCCGTGATTGCACAAAATATCCTTTCCTACATACATTTCAATCGAACCAGCTCTTCCGTTAATATTCTCATTATTATTTCCTGAAGGGCCAATGGTTAGATATTCAACACAAAAATCCAAGTCTGGCAGATGCATTATTCTAACATTATCTGGGAAAGTCATTTTTTCGAGATTTTTAATTTCAGCCAGTCCCGCCGAGTCATTATCATATAGAGCAATTATTCTATTCTCTATTCCAGCCGCTACAAATGCTTTCAAATAATGTGAAAGATAATTAGTACTTCCTTGAACATCGTACGTAGAAAAATCAATAAAGGAATAGTACTTCGACATATCAGGATAAAGTACATTTATAGCCTCTCCTAAAATTCGTGCATCCGTACTTCCTTCAGTGAGCACAACTGTTTTAGATGCTTTATAATCGTCCTCTTCAGGATATTCATTGCACCATCCACCCAGATACAAATTGGTATAATCCAATGTAACAATCTCTTCGTCTTCAAACGCTTCTAAAATCACTCTAAATACATCCCAATAATCTCCAATTGTTTTATCCGAGTACCACAAATCTATACCGAAGAATGTTTCATCTTGGTTAAAGGGTAACGATGCGTATACTTTTCTCTCTGCTTCATTACAAGCTTGTTCCTTCTCCAACAACGGAAAATGACCGTCTACATATTCATCCCTAGCAACTACAGCTGCATATTTCTTTACTGCACATACCCACAATTGAAAAGTAAACTCTGTATTTAGTGTGTTTATCTTTTCCTCTTCCCCATCATCGCGTAAGTACTCTATTTCAGTTTGCAGTTCTTGTTCAAACAGCTTCTGTGATTGTGAGAGTGTATGTCCCATAACATCCAAAGCCCTTTTAGCTTGTCGGACAGTCTTAGCAAAGTATCGGCGCTCGTATTTTTCACCGTCTTCGTCAATACAGTCTTCTATGGTTAATTCATTGGGCGAAAACAAAGAAAGTAAGTCTCCAAATGTGTTTTTCTGCCCTATAAAACCATAATTACCTATTGAAATTCCAACATATTCTCCCATCACACATCACCCGTTTGTTTTACACTTCCTCAAATACTTTCTTAAACAATAGCGTTGTCAATACGCCATCAATCTGCTTTGCTATATCCTCTGAAACGATATGAACACCCATTTCAATGTTGCCTTCCTGTCCGTGATAGGACAGATTTGCAGATGTAATCAGATTATCCTTTTTATCTACTGATATAACCTTCGCATGAAGAGCCGCCATAGCATCATCCTGTTTTGGGTAATTGTAGATTTTCAGGAATCGACCTTTATATCTACAGAGTTTATCGAAATTAGCCTGGTCTTCGATATGATTAACATAGAACTTCACAAAGACTCCCTCTTGGCTTTTTCTGATTATGGAATCTATCAAATCCGAAAAGTAATCCGATAAAGAATACCCGGTAATAACAATGCTGCTTTTAGCACCTTCCAACATTGATTTCACTACCGTTTTAGTTACCTTTGTCTTCATTGCAAATGACGGCGGAGCAGTAACAACCACTTCCGCATCATTCTTGTTCTGCTTCAACGATGCCGCAACAAGTTCATGTATTTCTCTAGCCTCTTTTTCAGACAATGCAGGATATCTCTTCTTGATATCCTTAATCGCATCTTCAGATCCTGATATGGCATCCGCACTTATCTGATTAAGTAAGATATCTAAACTTATACTTCCAGCTGACATAGTTCCTCTACCAACTCCTTGAAATAAGCCTGTTTTTCCCTGCCCGCTATAGGTACCACTAATCCTCTATCAAGCATTCTGTTACCGTTTTCGCATGCAGTCTCAGAAATCATACAGCATGAATGACAAGCAGCTCCATTAGAATTCTTTCCTGCCGGAATATTATTAAGGCACTCTGGATCATTTGTACATAACAATGCCTCTTGGAAAGCATCTCTCATCAATACATTCAAATGCTCCACGTTTCCGAGTTCTACAAGGCCACCAAGAGATCCCTCTTTATCAGCACTTCCGGTGTATAACAGTATTCCGGTCATCTTATCTCCGAAATATATTCTTTCCCTTATTGCTGACGAAGAGTATCCTGACGCCATTGACATTTGCTTTATCAGCAAGTGAGCAAATGTATGCATCAAAACATATCTCGCATCTCTTAAGATTTTTACGGTCCATCCTTTTGAATCACAGAACTCCTTATAGCATTCTGCGTACCGTTCAGAAAGAGCCTTTACCTTCTCGTCTGACATCCAAGAATCGATGGTTTCTTTATTAAACTCAATAAATATACCTTCACCATTTACTTCTGCAGCCGGAAGCCATTTTTCGCTCTTTCCTTTGTTTAGATAAACGATATTTGCCTGTTCATCTGCATCAGGATCCGGCGCATCAACTCTAGTGAATCCCAAAAGTACCTTTACTTCTCTGAGTCTTGTTATTCTTATAATTCTGCTGAAATACTTCTTTAGGTATTCTGGAAGCGCATCTTCCTCAGCTTTAAAATGCTTTTTGTTCGAAGCATATGCCGAATCCGCATGATGCGTTATGGCATCATACTCCATCTGCTTAATCTCGGTAAATTCCGTTATATTCTCTCGTCTACGCTGAAGGGCTGCATCAAATTCTTCCCTAGTGTATGCTGTAAAATACTTTTCATATACTTTCTGAAGCCCCATGTCACCAAAGTCTTCTTCATAACTATCAATAAGTCTCAAATGCTCATCTATCAGGTTATAAAGCGGATTAACCCACGGCGGGATTGAAATTGCGCTTCGGCTTACTGCAAAATAAACATTTGATGCGCCTCGCTGTGAAGGTAGCATCTTCTTATCGCATTTATCATTCTTATGATTAGGTCTGAATGGATGATGGCCACTGCAAGATAGTTCCTCAAAGTTCTCTTTCTGAGTAGCACCACTCATGCTTCTCTTGGCTCCACAATCACATTCAACACACATGTCTCCAAGCGTGGATGTTGTTCCGGTTGAATACACACGAAGCTTTCCGTTACATGTAGTCTTTCCATAATGAACCCACCACTTCCACGGGAACTCATCCATATGACCACTTTCACAGATTGTAATAAAACGAGACGGATACGCTTGCCTATGGCAATCCAGACAGTTTACGCCATATCTTAAATATCTATCTAAGTCGAAATCATCTCTAACATCGAAAATTCTCCCGCATGTAACATTTGAACATACATGAGTATATGGAAATGAAACAACCGGAACATCCCCACTGAATGATGTTCTTGGCATATAAAAACAATCGACTCCGAGATAAGATGCTAAACGTCCATCGATTATCTTCTTGCCTTTTTCTTTCCAGTAGTTAATATCAAGAACAGTAACCGAGTCTTTCACAGCATCTACAATGGCTCCCGGGCCAAATGTTGTAATGACTTGGTTAGGACGCAGTTCGCCTAATTTGTTGTTATCGAATCCTGGCATTTTCAATCCTCCGTGAAATAATACATATTGGCAGCACTCTCAACTTCTCTCATGGATCGCAATGTCGGTTTTTCTGTGTCTGTACAACTCTCCCCATAAGTATTCATCAGTCGATTATACTTATCTGTTTTCCACACATAATATCTCAGCCGCTTTTCCCTAGACGCGAGGAACTTCCAATTATCAATGAAAGTATCAATTTCAATTTCCGCATCTGCTTTTGCTGAAGGCTTAATTATGTTCAAACGATCAATGATGATTTCTTTAACTGCATCAATCTGTTGCTCTGAAAGTGCTGCAATATTCTCAGCGTCAGCATTATTTGCCATTTCCGGATAACGCAATCTGATAGCAGCAATAATAACAGCGTGCAAAACTCTATCTCTAGCTCTTGCCGAGAACGGAGTAGCCGTCGTTCCTTCAACGAATCTATACATCTGAGAGTGATACCCCATAAAGTTCTCATAATGGGACAAATCTCGAGGACGGTACGGATTATAAAGCGTTACAACTAATCCAGGGTATGTTCTTCCTATACGAGACGTAGCTTGGATGTATTCTGAATTCTGTTTTGGCTGGCCTGTTACAACCATTAATCCCAATCGATCTACGTCCATACCTACAGCAATCATATTCGTTGCTATAGCGGTATCTATGCACTCCTTGGATTCAAATCTAGTTTCAAGTTGTTTTAGCTTTTTCGGTATCTCATAAGAGGACATACGAGATGTGATTTCTTCGCGGCGGTTCAAGAAACGCTGCTTGTTCATGCCATACTTTTTCTTTATACGCTTAATACGGTCCGGAATATCGTCTTGGAGAAGACGAACCGCACCACCAAGTTCTCGTATACTGTTGAAATATCCTACTAGGCTATAATACGGATCTATCCATGCCTTATATTCATCCTGCAAAGACAAATCATAAGACTCCTGAAGAATAATGGAATATATGCGCAGCAATGCTGTCTTTACAGATTGTCCTGGTGCGCATACACCAACATATTTTCTAAACGGATTCTCCTCAACCGGAATCTCTGTGATAAAGAAACTATCTCCTATCTCAAATCCATTTGGCGGGAACTGTGCAGTTTCTTTTCGAGCATATAAGCACTTCGCTTGTTCACCGGCATTCTTTATTGTTGCCGTAGATACAACATATTTTGGCTTGATTTTCTTGCCATTCTTGTCATAAGTGCACAAGTCCTCTATCAAAGTTTCATATGCACCATAAACCGTTCCAAGCGGTCCTGTAATCAAATGCAGCTCATCTTGGATAATAAGCTCTGGCGGAAGAAACGGCTTAATATCCGTTAAGGTTGCGGCCGTATGGCCTTCTGTTTTAACATGTTTCGCATGTTCGGCTCCCATAGCCACATATCCGTCTCGACTACATTCACGATCTACTCTTCCAAAAAGAGCATTGGTTTCAACAGCCCAAGGAAGTCTTGCAAATTTATCTACAGTCGAAAGGATAACCGTAGGACACTTTGCGTATATTTCCTCATCAATCAAATATACTGGTATGTTAATCGGATCCCCATGTTCCGGGTATTTATAAAACATACACATTTTATCAGCGCAATAAATCTTTACGCTCTTCTCAACCGTATCGATGTAAAACTCTTCTTCAGTTAAAGGCTTTCCGCAAAATGGACATGTCAATAACTGTTTATAAATCAGCCTTCTTTGTGCCCTAGCCTTGTTTGTCTTCTCTCTATCCTCAGGATCTTCTTTTAACGAATCGAAATCGTTTGGAGTTACTCCGCCACCAACCCAGAAGCCAATGCTAATAGGCTCTTTTCCGTATTTGGGATACTCTTTCTTTCGGATGAGTTCTGCGGCCACGATCATTTTGGTGATTCGATCACGCTGCTGAGTAGTCAACAATCTTAGGGTATAACGGAGCATAGCAGTAACCCCGCCATCTCTGTTATACTCGTCATCTTCCTTGGCACGTAATCTTCTGTTAGCAATAACGAAAGCCATCAATCCCAAATAAGCTTCTGTCTTTCCTCCACCTGTCGGGAAATACAGAAGATCTACTATTTCTCTATCCTGATGGTTTTCGTCCACAATGGCATTAAGATTCATCAGAATAAAAGCAATCTGGAAAGGTCTCCAAGCAAAATCATTTTTCGGATTTCTTGGATCAACAAACTCAGTGAAGTTACAATCAACTCCACTCCCATACTTCTTTGAAAAACTGGTTATATTACGCTGCATTATCATTGCCCTGTTCATAAAACAAAAAGCTTCAAATGCAACATCATCTTTAACTAAAAGATTGATTCCTTCCCTGATTCTTTCAAGTGCAACCTTACACTTGCCTACTACGCTTTCGCCGATTTTTTTCTTGAAAGCCTCATCCGTCATTTTTGAATCATTCTCAAGTTCTTCTTTGATCCACTTTTCATATGCATCCGTCAAAACATTGAGCTTATCAATAATGTCATCTTTCCTTTTTATCATCGACAAAGAACGCATTGAGAAAAAGAATGGATCAAATCCCTTAAGAGATGCGCTTACCCCAGGAAACTCATACTGAGGAATAAAATCAGACTCTACATATGCAGATTTTCCATCTACAGCATCTCCCCAAACAGCCGCACATCCTCTTCCTCTGCCAAGAATAGGCCTTTGTTCAAAATAAAACTCATCCGGTGCAAGAACTTCTCTGCATATATGCTCTGCAATAAAAATCCTCTCCCCGGCTCCGGAATATGCTTTGATATTCACCTGAAACATTAATGATTCCACTTCGCTCTCAGGTGTTGTCCGTTTGTTGATGACATATGCCGTCACTAACGAATATCCGCACTTTAAACCAATCCGAGAGATATGCAGATATATATTTGAATCCGCAACAAGTCGATATTCTTTATTCTTTTCAAAGTCTGCAAAATTAACTTCTACCGTCTCCTTCATAGGATGACGCGTATACGAAGCAACGCTAACCTCTTTCCCATCTTTATTCAGTTTCTTATCTGTCGATTTTGTGTAATCACCCCAGGTCACATCCACATTTATGCTTGGTGTCGCAGTTTCTACGTAAAAGCTAATACCCATAGAGGACGGGATGCTAAAATGACTGCTTGTAATCGGCTCGTTATCATCATCCTCACCGGCAGTATAGTCAGAATCATCCTCATACGCGATATCGCCATCTACTTCCTGTTCATTATCGGCAGTTGTTTCGCCATCCAATTCTGTTTGCGGTGCCAACATACCAACAACATATGCATGACGAGGATTTTCGCTCAGAGTCTCATTTTCATCTGTTGGACCCAAAAGATCCATTCTGAGCATATCTATTATCATCTGTCTAACTTCGGAATATCGTGCTCTATCGTCCATTACAGACCTCCCAATACTTAGAATTTCAAAACTATATTAACTAAGAGAATCGGATTGATTTCAAATTGCTTTTCAAATTCATCAATTTCCCTCTGCGCCTCTTTTTCGAACGTCACTTTCTTCTTTGGAAGAGACTTCTCTACCTTATCAGCTTGCCGTTTCTTCTCAGCAATCTTCTTACGAATATCCTCTTTCTCCAAAGCATTCTTCGATTCAAATTCTTGGATAAATAGTTCCTTGATTTCTTCGTTCATTTCCATTGTTTGGAATGACAACTGCTCTGTCTGAACTTTAATCCAGTTTTCCACCTTACTACGGTTATATGCAATAACGGGAGCAACATGTTTCTTATATTGTTCAAGCATTTCATTTGTTAATTGGCTATAGATTTTGGATATGTATTCCATCTCCTTATCAGAAGGCTTATAGAAATGAATATCTTGGTCATCCGCCTTCTCGATAGCACTCACAATGTCGTGCTCTTCGAAGTCTATATACTCACCGTTTTCATCGCACAATAGAAGTACCGGAAATAGAATCTTTGAATTATTACAGAATGCCCCCAAAAATAGCATTCCATGAGACCCAAAGTTTTCTTCTCCCCACTTATCAATTTGCCAAAAATATGTTTTTCCATCCATTTCTGGCTCTTGGACATATGACCAATACTCAACATCATCTAAATACTGCTTAATTGCTTCCTTCGTCTTTTCAAGAGCCTCACCTTTTGCCTCTGCACTTTCCGTGAGGAGAATATTTCGCAACTGAGTCACCTGCGCACTTGTACTCTTCTCAAGCTGCGTATTCAGCTTGTCAAAAGCAGCCGTAAAATCAGTTGCCGTATTACACTTTTGATAAATATCCAAAACCGTCTTTTCAAAGCTAAGTCCGGATTCCAACGCACCTAGTGCAACATCTGATGCTCCAAAAACGCCATCGAACAATTCGAACTTTCTTGAAAGGATCTCGTAAACCCGCTTATCTGCTTCGTTGTCAGTATTAAGAAGATTAATCGCCACAACATCATACTTTTGTCCATAACGATGACAACGACCTATTCTTTGCTCTATCTTCTGAGGATTCCAAGGCAAGTCGTAATTTATTATCGTATTGCAAAACTGCAGATTTAAGCCTTCAGATCCTGCATCTGTGACGATAAGAATCTTCGCATGATTCTTGAAATAATCTACGATTGCATGCTTATATTCAACACTACGTCCATGGTTCACATTGCCAAAGTTCTTAACCTGCCAAGCGCGATAAATCTCATTTGTCATCGCATCATCAAAATCCCCATTAAAAAGCACAATGTCCTCTTCCTGATATCCATCCTTGCGAAGCTCTTCTGCCATGTACTTCTGTGTTCTTTTTGACTCAGTAAAGACCACAACCTTCTGCGGTATGTCATTTGCTTCCTGGTACTGTAATGCTGTCGACAATGCCGTCTTCAAAGCTGTAATTTTTGCATTCTTATTAACTCGATTTGCCGTGTCAATAATCTGCTGAACAGCATCAAGTTCTTCTTGGATTATTTGCTTCTTTACAGTAAAATCCTCATCTTCTTTCTCCTCGAAATCAGACTCATCTATTTCGTCTTGGACAAAATCCCAGAATAAATCAAAACCATCGACAGCCTTTGCCGACTTAGTTCCCTGGTACAATTTCTCCAGTCTCTTTTTTAATACTTCAAGCGTCTCTATTAACGCATAGCTCGAAGAAGCTAATAGTTTACGTATTACAAGAATGATAAGCCCTCTATTGGATGTCGGAATCGAATAGAGATTTTCTTTCTTCAAAAACTGATTTACAAGGTCATATAATTCAGTTTCTTCTGCAGTAAGATGAAAATCCACCGTTTTACATGTACGCTTTTTGAAATCCATATATTTACCGACATCTCTTCTAAGCGTGCGGTACAAAACCGGGAGAAGTTCTCTTTTCAATTCCGTATAGTCTTGCCCTTCTACGAAACGTTTGTTGAAGGCCTTCTCAGGTCCGAATATCCTTGGATCAATAAAGGATATTAAACCATGTAAATCTGAGAGCGAATTCTGCAGCGGTGTTGCGGTCAATAATATTTTAGGAATTCCCTTTGTTATCTCATATAAATTCTTTGCCCTCTTTGTCCCATGAAAGACATTCCTGAGATTATGTGCTTCATCAACTACCACAAAATCCCATTTTACAAACGGAAATCTCTTCATAAACTTTGAAGCATAATCATAAGAAGTAAGGATTATTCTTACTCCATCTTTTTCCATCCACGTCCTCATGGAATAGTAGTCTTTCTCGACAGTTAACCTATCAAGGATTGTTGCCTTCAGATTAAACTTCTCGTCTAATTCAATCTCCCACTGTTTTCTAAGCATAGCTGGTACGGCAATGATTATCTTTTTTGCGCCATTATCGAGCACATATTTAATAACCAATCCCGCTTCGATTGTTTTTCCTAACCCAACTTCATCTGCTAATACTATTCCACCAGTTTTTAAGGATTCTATGGCAGCACAAAAAGCATTAATCTGATGGGGATTAATTTCAATCTCAGTATTTAAGAGACACTTATATGGTGACTCTTCTAGGGCTATTTTTTTGTACCGACTATACTGTTCCAGCAGAAGATTCCCTTCCATGTGTCTGCCCCTTCTCTCACCTATTTCTCTTCCAATTGCTCTTTTATCTTTTCCGCTATCTTTTTAGCCATGATCGGCGGAACCGCATTTCCAACCTGAACAAATTGAGCAGTCCTTGCTCCTTCAAAATAATAATTGTCCGGAAATGACTGAATACGAGCCGCCTCTCGAACCGTTATTGATCTATGCTGATCAATTGAAGGATGAATAAAATAGTGACCATCTTTTGACAAATGAGCTAAAATCGTGTGGCAATATTCCATATCACCCTCCACTACCTTAAAGCGATCGACAAAAGATGTTCTATTCCTATGAGTTTTTAGCTCCTCCGGCAAGTCATCATATCTTAATCTCTCATGTGCCGCATTGTTAAACCACATATCAATAGTCCTTTTATATATTTCAATATCTTGGGCTGTATGTGGTCTAGCCTCATATGCAGTAAGGACATCTTCCTTATCTCTTAATCCAAGCGTCTTTAAGATCTTCTTTACTTTTCTCATATCGGACACTCCATAATTATCCCGGCTTTCGCCCGGGGTAATTATGGGTAAATCTTCCAACAAATCTGAAACCAAAGCATTACTATTTACAGTGCCAAATTCAGGATACTCATACCCTGTTTCTTTCAACCAACCGACAATAATAATTCTCTTTCTGCTTTGAAGAACACCAAAGTCCTTTGCGTTAAGCTCATGATAATCAAGATCATATCCCACTCGTTTCATATAGCTTTTAAGGTTTTTAAACGCTTGACCTCCACGCGCGGTTCTCAAACCTGCTACATTTTCAAAGACAAACATCCTAGGCTGATATTTTTTCAAAAACTGTATGTACATCTTGTATAATTCATTCCTAGGATCATCTTCCATCGGAACAATCATGTGACTGCTTTGGGCACGCCCGACCAGTGAATATGCTTGGCATGGCGGGCCTCCAATTATCACATCAACTTGATGAATACCCTTTTCAGCCATCGAATTATCAATAGTTCCGAATATGCCTTTTATGGTTAACTCTGATATTTCTTTGTTAATTACAGTATTCAATTCTGCCTTTGGAACATAGCTTAGTAACGTTTCTCGTGAAATTTGCTTTCGCTCATATTGTCTATAAATTTCTATCTGATCGTTCTCGCGCAGATAGTAATAAGCTATACGCGTTTCAATGGTCTTTGCCGCATTGACATTCATCTCCACATGCGCTATGGGACGATATCCACTCTGAATGAATCCCTCCGATAGTCCTCCGGCTCCCGCAAAAAGGTCTATATAACTAAACCCGTTCTCATTCATTGTTGTACCGCCTTGTTATAATATTATGACTGGAATTCTCCGTCTGTATCAAAAATGTGATCCAATTCATCGTTGTTTACTGCAGCAAGAACCTTAGATCTTACGACACCTTTTGCCATATCCAATCTCTTAAACCGATCCTTTCCTGCAGAATCCTTTCCTGTTCGTATCAATTGAATTCTTCCAATTCGCTGCTCAAGCTCAGCATACTTTGCGAATGCCTTGGCCTTTGCGAGATTATCCTTAAAATCAGGATTATGAGGTTCCAAGATATCAACTACATATCCCAATACATCATCCCTACGGACAATAATAAAGTCGGGATAAGTCGATTTTGTAACTCCATCCATTTCATAAGGCAAACACATTGACCAAGACTGTCTTGATGGATTCCTTAACCAGCAAACAAAATCGGATCTCTTCTGTTCTTCCTCAAGTACTCCTTCTTCCCATCCGTTCAGCTTGATAACTGCATTTCCTTCTTCATCAGCAAAGAGATGATCAGAATACGTCTTGCCTCCTGCTTCAACCCGCGCATTGATAGTCTCTGGCAGCGAAAAATTGTGTTTACTTACCAAGTCACCGTCAGCAACAATATCGCTGTAAGCCTTACGACATTTCTCTGATTTTGAAACCACGTACTTACGATACTGGTCATTTAAATCATGAAACTTTTTCTCAGCATACTTATTAAGCTTAGAAATACATTCATCATCTGCCGCAAACATAATGCAATCAATCTTGAATGCATTTGGATTATCGAAGTCAATGAATCGCCTTCCATATACAAACGGGAAGCCATATCCACCAAGTCTTGCATCTGCAGCTCTAAGCTGTCTGTCCAGATCAGATTCCGATGTCATGAACCAGTCATTCAATGTATAATCATTTATCGTTTCTCCAAACACATCAAAGATCTGGATAGAAAGCTTGAATTCCAGAACCTTCTTCGATAATTCATCGTATTTTCCCTTGGCATGAAGATCATCCACATAGGCATGAATCATGTCCGTGATTTCTTTCTCAACTTCATTCTTGGCCTCGATATAAATACTGTTATGAGTAAGCAATCCAGCCAAGCTCAAAAGAGATTTTAAATAACTTGTCGTAATTCTTACATCTTTAACCATATATGTCAGATAGCCTTGTTCGTTGATGAACCTGATTACATCTTCTCTATCCATTTCTGGATAAATAGACATCTGCTTTCCAGTTACACCTGTATCCTCAGAAGTTGTAGAAGCCGGAATCTCAGACTGATTCGTTATAGGTGTTCCAGCCGGACTAGTCACGGGCTCCGGAGTAGGTGTATTAACAGGCTGTGAGCTTGTCTGCAACTGTTGAACTGGCTGATAATCCAATTGATTTCCGTCTGCAGAAGATCCGTAACCAGGACTATCTTCCGCTACCATCATTGGTGTATTAGTTCCGGCATCATATGTTACTGAAGCAGCTTGTCCTGCCTCAGTAACATATGTGAACAAGTCCATCTGGCCAAGAACCTGCTGTTCGACCTTTTTCTTTTTCGTATGAACCGTCCAAGAAACATTTACTTGGTTTTCAATTGCTTCGCCTTCGATTACTGTAGGAATCTCTCCACCTTCAGAATTCTGCAGTTCATCAATAACACTTTTAACAGTGTCTTTATTAAAGTATGGCAAGAAAAGCCTTACATCGTTCAGGGAATCGTCAACAAGAACTCTGTTCTGCAACGGAGTTCTGATCATACGTCCTAAAAGCTGCGCAATATATGTTGCGTCCTCAGCGCGACGGAACGACATCATCGTCTCAGCACGAGGGCAATCCCATCCGGTTGATAAGTTTTCCTTGAAGAAAACTACCTTGATTTTTCTGTTGTCCGCGATTTCAGAAGGCTCCACATGCGGCACATTAAGTCCGTTAATGGTAATTGTTCCTACGGAACCAAATGTATGAACCACTTCATTTTCATCAAAGTGATCACCCATACGTTCTTCTACTTTTGCAAGCGCATCATCCAAATCCGTATCAGAAATCTTGTCACCAGATCCAGCTAAAACTTGAATAACAAAAACTGGATTAACATTCGAATAGTGCTGTTCAAAGGTATACTGATACCAGTGTTTGCACTTATCCATCCACTCATCCGTTGCCGCCTGAAGGACTGCCATGTCACTATGCTTTGAGGGATCTTCAGGATATGTTAAAATGATTCTATCTTTTAACAAGCCAGATGCTCTTACCTGTGCGGGAGAGATAATCGTCTTCTGCAATGTGGATGTGGTTTCTCCAACAAGGGCTGTAAAGCGAGCTGCTGTTGCGCTCATTCCAATCACAACAGGAACTGGAGAAAGATTATGTTCTTTACTTCCCATGATGAATCTCTGCATGATTGTCGTTGCAGTTCCTGCAGCGCGTCCTTGCATGCCTCGATGCGCTTCGTCAATAATGAAGTACAGCCTGTCTGATTTTTCCCTAGCTGTATTCTCAATGGTTTCCCAGATGGTATACTGTCTCGTATCAGAATGCGTTCCTAAATTTCCGCCTTTACCCAACTTCTGAGTATTTAAAAAATAAATATGGCCATCATCTAGAGTTTCTTGATCAAATGATTCATCTGCAATAACTGCACATTGATCAATTCGAACCTTATCTGCTTTCTGCTCAATTTTCTGCTTAGATTGTTCATTAAGTTGAGGCGAATCCGAGAGCCAAACGAATATGGCCTCTGGTTGTTCAGCGTATATCTCATTTCCGTATAAAATGTCTTCAATCAAAGCAGCCATAATAATTGTTTTTCCGGAACCCGTAGGTGCTTGTAAAGAAACAACTTGTGGAACTTTATATGTACGATAACTATTAAGTGCCATAGCCGTCTTAGTTCTCAAATCACTCACTGCTGCTTTTTGAAACGGAAACAATTCGTTAATCATCTATCAATTCCTCCCGTGATTTATTCTAAAGTTGTCTAAATAGTCTCTGTATAACTGATAGGTTTTTACTCCCAGTTCTCGTGACATTGAACGATAATTCACTTCATAATCAGTTACCAAAAAAGCAGTCTGAATATCAGTTTTTTTTGTCAAAGCTTCCTCAAATTCAGAAAAAGCATTTTCATCGATAAGTACAGCAAATCTATTTTCCGGGAGAATAATCATTTTAGGTAAATCATTTCCTAGGATTTCAGGGCACTTCCCTGTGGCTCCTGTTTTCATCCATAACAGCGGGAGAATCTCTTTAAACTGCAGTCCAAGAGCCACCGCTGTCTTATCCAAAAAACCAAGTTCGAAAAAGATTGCGTTTGCTTTAAACCCTTTTGAAATCGGATAATTCTGTAGCATTGGATATGCCGGGGTCTTAGACTTGGCATAGTATGTTTTATTCTTTCTATTTCCTTCCGAATCAATAACAGTCACGTTTTCGCTAACAAAAACTTCCTTATCTATCCCATAATCTCCGGATACCGGTTTTCCTTCTATATCACATCCCTTAATGCTACATACTGTTCTGGGCCATGTTACATATCGAGCTATTCCCAATTGTTTCCATTCATCATCTCTAGGCGAATACCCTTTTTCAATCAGATTTTGCTCTTCTGTATCAGACACCTCATTATTAGTGACAATAATACATCTGCGTTCGCCACCATCCATTGCATTTAATAAATTAATTGCATGTAATGTCGTTCCAGAACCTGCGAAAAAATCTAAAACAAGCGCTTTCTTTTTGTCACCAAGAAAAATACTTAATGAATCTAAAACACTATAAACTGACTTTGGAAAAGAAAACCGTTTCTCACCCAAAAACTTTCCTATCAGCTTTGTTCCATACGCATTTGCATCATATTGTGTTTCCTTCCAAGAGGTTGGTTTTTGATGTTCGGTTCCGTTTGGAAGGGTAATAATTTTAGTTCCATCTTCTCTTTCGCCAGAAATAATATACTCACCATTCAGTGCCTTCTTAATACTCGGCATGGTTACATAAGCAAAATTGAAGGGCTGGTTTGCATTACGGCTTTTTGAAACCCTGACGCATCCATTATCAAGCGCATATTGTAAACTTGCTCCAGTTAATCCCCAGTTCATTTGTTTCCCATCCTCTCGAATAGGGAACACCGGTATCGCACCGTCAATTTCTTTTGCATCACTCAATGGTTGATCAGGAGTTAATGGTTCTCCTATATGAACTATTTTTTCAGTCTCAGGATTCACGTATATTGGATAGAATTGTTGCACTCCTCCTTTCGTTGTTCCCCTTGCAGATTCAACATCACTCCGTCGTAAATATGGCCATCTGATTTCTTCACCAATTTCATTGCTCTGTTCAGAAATTGTTGCTGCATTCCCAACATAAATAATAATTAAATACTCGTCGACTTGTGATAGTTTTCCCTTCCTTGCTTTACCCTTAGGATTAATTACCATATCAACAATCTGAATACTACATTCTGAAAATAATGAATCTAATAAAACCCGTAAATGACATAACTCAATATCATCTATAGTTATCATCAGCACAGAATTCTTAGGATTAAGTAAATTCTTGGCTAACTTTAATCTCTTCTCCATCATAGAAAGCCACTTACTATGACTATACAAATCTGAACTATCTACATAATTGTTGTTATATTTCCAATCCTTTGCTCCCGTGTTGTATGGTGGATCTATATATATACAATCCACTTGTCCAGCATATAAATATTCTAATAATTGAAGCGCATGATAGTTATCTGCCTCTATGAGTGTATGCCATAAGCTACTCTCTGGGGCGTTGCAAATTGAATCAAGCGGCTTTAAATATGGATAAATTGGTTCGCCAAATTCTGCTACTCTTACTATATCCTGAACAGCGAAAGAAAACTGTTCTTTATAATTATCTCTTCGAACACATACAGCATTATTCCCTTCAGTCTTCAAAACTACATAAATAGAATTATCTTCCTTAGCATTTTTACGCATGACATTTACACCCACTTTAATTGGCATATCATAAAGCGGGGTACATTCAGGTAAATGCTGTTCAAAAACAAGTCCAAATTTTTTGGTCTTTGTAAGTCTGTTAACTTCTTGTTCAATACGATCCCTTAGAGCCTCATCTTGAATCTGCGCCAACAAATCGTGAATCGCTGCCATCCAAATATCCTCCGTTTTTACAAATTTATAGTCTGAATCTACTTACTTCCCTCATCTCTTCTCTTACAGATTCAAGATCAGTAAACTCCATAATATCCCCGATATCACATTCCAATTCAGCACAAATCTTTTCCAGCACAGGAATCGCAACCGCCTGGTTGTTTCCAAGTTTTGCCATTGTACTACTGCTCATATGTGTTGCCTCACGTAATTTTGTCTTGTTTGTGCCCTTGTCTATCAACAGTTTCCAAAGTTTGTTATAAGATAGTGACATCCGTTAGCCTCCACGCGCCTATATGCGCTAAAAAACGGTATAATATTACAACTATCATTGTACCAAATCGAGGCTTGTATGTAAAACAATTTCTTCGAGAAATCGAACTTGTTGTACACTCTTTTATAAGCAACTCATCTGACCTTCTATTTCTCTTTCTTAATTCCCTTGAATGAAAAACTAAAACCCAACTGAAAATACGTCTAATAATCAAAATTCTGTTCTGAGGTCAAATACAGTCCTAATAATGGATGTTCAAATTCAAATATCATGCTATAATTAAGGCATCCCAGATAGCAGGTATATATTTTTGTTTGCATGATTAACAAACGGCTGGCTACTTGTTATGCAAAAGTAAATGCGACCCGTCTATTTAATACCTAT
>ERZ791859.794-NODE-794-length-17481-cov-5.492482_pt1 | contig 17481 bp, 13 predicted proteins | sample MGYA00509943_ERZ791859 | MGnify/ENA primary metagenome ERZ791859 (study PRJEB30046, sample SAMN00792065) | human gut metagenome | study: EMG produced TPA metagenomics assembly of the A metagenome-wide association study of gut microbiota in type 2... | reverse complement strand
GGATTTCAGAACGCGCTTGTCCTCCAAGAGTCTCAGAAAAATCTCATAGAGATCGCATTCTTTGATGTGATATGGCGTTCCATTTTCCGCTTTCAGCCGGGAAACGAAGTCTCTGACGATCAACTCATCTGCCGGATCGTAGCAGAACACATGAATGCCGACTTCATTGCTTAATCCTTTGTTAGCAAGAAAACTGGGGTCGGATATTCTGTCCCGGATTCTATCCAACCTTTGCTTGATGTCGCTCATGCCAGAGTCTCCTATCTAAAACAGTTAAAAGCTGCGAGTGCTTCGAGATCGTTATTTCTGCGGATGCCTTCTTCCAGCTCTTCGCAAAGGAACAGCGGATTGAGCCGTGTCGATTTAAAGGTGTCAAGAATCTGGGTCTCGACCAGAGCCTTTGTCAGAACTTGCTTGATTTTATTGACTGTTGACTCGCTCCATCCGGCAATATCATCGTTCTGCTCCTGTAAGTGGGAGAAGAACACGTTCAGGTCTTTTCGAGAAAACTCGAAGTCCTGACTTCGGAACTTTTCTCCAATCAAGCCGATCATGAAGTCCCACACAATGCGATTGTAGCGCATCATGGCATAGAGGTTGATCTGCTTTGCAATCTCAGTAGGAGCCGATGATAATTCCTGCCGGAGTTGTTCATCGTCTAATGCATCCAGCCGCTTATAGCAGCTTCGCACCATGCGGGCAACAAGCCGCTCGGTCGGGTATTGAAACAGATTGTTCTTTTTGATTTTCTCGATTGCGTCCTCCACGGATGTTCCGCTGAGGTAATATTTCGATGCAATGCGGATTTCGTAAAAGAGGAACTGTTCCGCCGTAATCGTGCCGTTATAAATCAGAGATCGTTCCATTCGCTTCTCCATCCAAGCCGTTTTCCCAAGCTCATTGTTATCCTACCATATTGGCGGTCACATAAAGTGGACTCTTACTCTTGCTTTCGTCTACAAACTCCACGATGTCACCGATATTGCAGTCGAGGCAAATGCAGTTTTTTCTCAACGCTTCCATGAACACATCTTCGCCTTTTCGGAGTTTCGTCATGGTGCTGGAAGATAGCCCCGACGCCTTGTGAAGATCTCCTTTGCTCATATCCTTATCCACAAGCAGTTTCCACAATTTTTTGTAGCTTGCTTTCATAGTTTTCACCTCAGCACAGAATGTACAGCATAACCATTTCGATTATACCACCGCCGAATCGGATGTTCAATAGGATTTCGTAAACTTTGAGTGAATACGACCGATTTGCACGAATGTTTCGCCTCATGAGGTGATGCAGAAAATACATAGTTGGTTTTATAAACCGGCTAAGATATTTTCGTATCGTAGACAGAAGTGATCAAATGTAAAAGCCTCTCAACAGTGCAGAAAATTATCAGCCTCAAACGATTTTTCCTCTTTTCCTGCCAGTGACTGCTTTCCCAGTTTTGCGCTCATCGGTTGTAGTCCACTCCACAGGGATAACAATTTCTCCCACATCAATAGCGTTGTCAATCCAGGCACTCTATAATTTACAACTCCTCCGTCTTAACCCCCACATACCCCTCGTAATAGTAGCTACAATCAATCCCTTTCATATAAACCTCTCGGCTGTTGATGTCGTCAGTCAGCGCCGCTTTCAGCAGCACCTTAATCTCTACATCCTTTATGGGGCTGCGTTCCATCGCAAGAAGATAATCCTCCTTATCCACCTTGCCAATTTCAGTTTTCAGGATGTGGTCAAGCCAAATGCAGGTGCTACGGCCGTTACCTTCTCGAAAGGAATGGGCAATGTTCATTTTCATATATTTTTCGATAATTTCATCAAACGTAGACTGCGGCATTTTATCAATGTTGACCATCCCTGTCGTGATGCCCTACATCACCAGCCAGTTCATGCCGCGCAAGCTGAAAGACCGCCCGGAGGTCATTACCGCTGGCAATAAGAACCTTGCCTTCATCGGTCAGTTCGTGGAGTTGGAGGGCGACGTGGTGTTCACGGTTGAAACTTCTGTCCGCACCGCCATGATTGCGGTCTACCGCCTGCTGCATCTGGATCTCCCCATCACGCCGCTGTTCCAAGGGCAGTACGACATCCGCATGGTCAATGCGAGCATGAAGATGATGCTGGGCAAGGACAAAATTGAGGTCAGCGACTTTCTGCGGTTTCAGGGCTGTCACAATATGCGGGATCTGGACGGATGAAAGACGGCTTTTTGCGTTTCGCGATAGGATTGGGCGCAAAAGGCATACTGCAATTAAAGCGGATGTATTTGGAACAGATTATACTATTTCCGGATTAAACTGCACCATCTGTTCGCACCTTTTCTCCTCTGCCTTCCGCTCATTGCACTTGAAAAAAGGAGCGGAGTATCCCCCATAACGCGGGCAGTAGAAAAAAGTAGCAAGTAAAAAACTCAAAAAACCACTTGACAGAATGCACAAAGTACTATATAATGAAAATGAACCATCTGGAATGGTATAGTGAGTCAAAACCAAGGATTCCGAGGTTCGCCGAGGATTTCCCCACTCCCTAATCGATTGCGAGCTTTTAGAGGCTCCGCCGCGAAAGCGGCTTTTTTCATAAGTGCGCATATCGTGTGGGAACACTTCAAGCGTTTGCAAAAGCGATTCATAGAGCGACAAAGCAAAGGAAAGAGGCGCACCATCATGAAAGAAGTCTACAATATCGGGCTGGATATTGGCACAAGTTCTGTTGGCTACGCAATGACGGACGAAAAAGGACGGTTGCTGCGCTTCCACAAGCGGCCGACATACGGTTCGGTTCTGTTTGAGGAAGCGCAGACGGCGAAAGAACGTCGCCAGAAGCGTTCAGCGCGGCGTCGGCTGGCACGTCGGCGCAAGCGTATCAAATTGCTGCAAGCACTGGTTGCGCCGGATGTGTGTGCGGCAGACCCAGCGTTTTTTCTTCGGATGAATGAATCGTTCTTATGGGCAGAGGACAGCAAGTATGAGAAGTTTTATGCGAAGCTGCCCAAAGCACTGTTTGTGGATGGAACAGTATCCGTTGAGACGCTGCCGACGATTTATCATATTCGCAATGAGCTGGTGAAAAGCACAAAGCAGGCGGACATCCGCTATGTCTATCTGGCGATGCACCACATCATCAAATATCGCGGGCATTTCCTGATGGAAGGGCAAACGCTGTCTGACATCGGTGCGGAAGCACCGCAAAAGATGCAGGAGCTGCTGGAATTGCTGACAGACCCCGAAAGTTTTGTCTGCGGGCTTGCGCCGGCAGAAAATGCGGCAAAGGAAATCTGTCACACGATGGAAAATCACTCGCTCCGTGGTATGGCGCGCAAGGAGCAGATTCAGAAGCTGCTGTACGCAGGCAAGAAAAAAGAAAGCAAAGAGGCTGCACAAGCACTTGCGTCGCTTCTTTTGGGCTACAAAGGTTCTTTAAAAGCGCTGATTGGCTATGAAAGTCAGACGGATGCACCAGAAAAAACCTCCTTAGGCGCCATTGAAGGCGAAACGGAAGAAACGTATCTTGCTGGGATGACGGAAGCGCAGGCGGAAGTGTTTGCTCTGATGCTGGAATTGTATCGCTGGCAGCTGTTTGCGGAAATTCGTCAAAACGGGCAGACGATTTCCGACACGATGGTAGCGCGTTATGAGAAGCACGGGCGTGACTTGGAGAAACTGAAAGCATGGGTGAAAGCCTATCAGCCGGATAAGTTTTATGCACTGTTTCGTGATGATGAAAACGCAAAAGGCTATGCGGCATATACGGATCACCTGCGCAAACCGAAAAAATTCAAAAAAGAGAAGTTGCAACGCTGCACACAAGATGAGTTTTACAAGGTGCTCAAAGCTATGCTGACAGGCAATAAGGATGCCGAAGCAGCGGCAGCCGCACAGCCTATGCTGGAAGCGATAGATGAGCCGAACGGCTTTTTGCCGCTGCAGCGCATCAATCTGAACGGTCAAATCCCGAACCAGATTCAGGCGGAGGAACTTGTGAAAATTCTCGATGCGCAAGGAAAGTATTATCCGACACTGCGGGAAAATCGGGAGAAAATTCTCAGCATCTGCACGTTCCGTCTGCCGTATTATGTCGGTCCGCTGTATCAAGATAAAAACAGCCCGTTCCAGAAGTGGATTGTGCGTGACAAAACACAGCCTGCCTACCCGTGGAATTTCTTTGATGTGGTGAATCAGACGAAAACGGCGGAGGGGTTCATTGCGAACTTGACAAACAAGTGCACCTATCTGCCGATAGAGGACGTGCTGCCGCTGCATTCCCTGCTGTATGAAGAGTACCTTATGCTGAATGAGCTGAACCGCGTCCGCGTAAAGGGCAATCTGATTCGTGACGTTCAGCTGAAAAAGCGGATGATGGATGAACTTTTCGCTAAGAACAAGTCAGTTTCCTACAAAGTGTTTGCAAAGTGGCTTCGGCAGAATAGCCCATACACGGATGTTACGGAGAATGATATTTCCGGCACACAGGAACCGAATAAATTCACAGCGAGCCTGCGCACACGGTATGACTTGGAGAAGCACGGATTCACCGTGAACGACCAGACGACGGAGCAGCTGGAAACGCTGGTGCGCTGGAGTACCATCTTTGAGGATCGCAGCATCCTGAAGAAGCTGATTCAAGAAAAATATCCGGACGTAACGGATACGCAGCTGAGTTTTCTGGTGCAGCGGCGCTATACTGGCTGGGGACGACTGAGCGAAAAGCTGTTGACTGATGTGCTGGGTGAATATGAGAATCAGCCGGCAACAATCATGGAAGTTCTGCGCGCGACGAATGAAAACTTCATGCAGGTGCTGAACAATCCGCAATACCATTTTCAAGAGAAGATTGCAAAAGAGCGGCTGATGGAGCTGGGCGAACCGAAAGAGAAAATCGAATACGACGAGATTCGGAAATTGCAGGTTTCTCCGGCACTGAAACGCGGAATTTGGACGGCAGTGCGCATTGTGAAGGAACTGATTGAGCATCAGGGCTGCCATCCGCACGCCATTTATCTGGAAAACACGCGCGAAGAAACGCCGGATGAAAAGAAACAGCGCACGCAGTCACGTCTGAACCAAGTGGAGCAGATGTATAAAGAGTTGGCGGAAGATAAGACAGCGGAGAAAGTGCCGTCAGAGTGCTGGGAAGTACTGAAAAACTGCAAGGATAAAAAGAAACTGGATGACCAGCAGTACCTGTATCTGCTGCAGCTGGGGAAATCGCTTTACAGCGGCAAGCCGCTTGATTTTGACCAGCTTTCGGCAACGACGGAAATTGATCATATTCTGCCGCGATGCTATATCGTGGACAATTCGATTGAAAACCGCGCACTGGTGCTGAAAGGTGAAAATCAGCGCAAGGCAGACAACCTTCTGCTGGCGGATAGCATTCGGGATTCACAGCGCCCGTGGTGGAATTATCTGCGCCAGAAGGGATTCATGGGCGAAAAAAAGTTCAAGAATCTGACACGCAGTATGGTAAGCGCTGATGACAAGCAAAAGTTTGTCGCACGGCAGCTGGTGGAAACGGGACAGATGGTGCAGTGCGTGACGGAGCTGTTCAAGCGCTATTATCCGGATGTGCATGTGAGCGGCATCAAGGCAGGACTGTCCTCAGAACTGCGAGAGCAGTACGGACTTTACAAGATTCGTGAGCTGAACGACATGCACCATGCGTACGATGCCTTCCTTGCGGCGACAATGGGAAACTTCGTGGAGCGCTTTGTACCGTGGCTTGACAGCGAGTCGTCTGCGGCGATTCGCGTCAGAAAGGCGCAGAAAGCAAATAAAGGTGATGATAACAAGGTTGATTTAAGCTCGAAGCACGGCATGATACTGGCGAAATTCAGCCAGGATCAGGAGGATCCGGATACCGGGGAAATCATCCACAATGCACAGCAGGAAATTTGCTACTTGAAGGCGGTGTGGGGATACCATGATGGGCATGTGGTGTTCTTGAAACGGCAGAAGTCTGGTGCTATCTATGATGAATCACGATACCGTGCCGGGAGTGTAAAAGCTAAATTGTGTTTGAAGAAAGACTTGGATACCATGAAATATGGCGGATATAACAAGGAATATCCTGCATATATTGCGGCAATCAGCTATCAAAAGGGCAAAAAGCGCGTTGGTGAGCTGGTGAATGTGCCGATTTATCTGGCGGAAGCAATTGAGCAGAATCCGAAAGTGCTGGTGGACTATCTGGAGAAAGATTATCCGGGAGTTCAAATCATTCGCCCGACGATCTTGATGAATCAGCGTATTGAGTACGAGGGCAGCGAACTTCTTTTGCGAAGCTGCAGCGAGATGTACAATGCGCGTGAGTTGTTTATTCCGACATATCTGCATCACACGCTTTGGAAGCTGTATAAAGCGCCTAAGCAGTTGCAGCCAGATGACGAAGAGCATCTAAACACGCTGATTTCACTTCTGATAGAAAAGATGGAGAAACAATATCCAATTTTCAATGGCGTGGCAAAGCGCATGTCAGTAATTGATTTTGATACCCTGTGTTTCCAAGAAAAATGTATTTTCATTGTTGAAACGATGAAAGTAATGGCGGTCAACGGGCAATATGCCATGTATAAAACAGCACTGTCAAGAAAGGAATTGAGTGATAATCAAGGAAGAATTACAAACAAAGTATTGAATTTATCACATATTACCCTGATTGACCAGTCCATCACAGGACTGCGCGAGAAGAGGACGAAGCTATGGCCGGATTCCGAACCGTCGTGATTCAAAGCCCGTGCAAGCTGACGTATAAGGATGGTTTTCTCATCATTCGCGGCGATGAGGTGCGGACGGTTCACATTTCGGAACTGCACACGCTGATTCTGGACACGACGATGGTCACACTGACGGGGTATCTCATCTGCGAACTGATGCACGAAAAGGTGAACGTCATCTTCTGTGATGAAAAGCGGAATCCATGCGGCCAGGTACTCCCCTATGCCGGAAGCCATGATACAGCGGCAAGGATGATGGCGCAGGCAAACTGGAGTGATGCGCGGAAAGCGGCGCTGTGGCAGCAAATCATCCAGCAGAAGATTCTTAATCAGGCGGGCGTGATGCAGGAAGTTTCCGTGGAGGCTGCAAGACAAATTGCAGCCTTCGCGGAGAGCGTTACCCTCGGTGACGCGACGAATCGCGAGGGACACGCGGCAAAGGTCTACTTCAACCGCATTTTCGGCAAGGATTTTTCGCGCGATTTGAAAAGTGACCGTAATGCAGCATTGAACTACGGCTATTCGCTGCTGCTTTCCTGCTTCAACAAGGAAGTCGCTGCACGCGGCTACGCGACGCAGCTGGGGATTCACCATCGGAACGCCTACAACAGCTTCAACCTTTCCTGCGACCTGATGGAACCATTCCGCTTTCTGGTGGATGAGGTCGTGCTGCATCAGGGAGAGCGCACGTTTGACAAGGAATATAAGTACGAACTGCTGGACATCCTGAATACAGAAATTTGCTATCAGCAGCAAAAGATGTATGTCAGCACTGCCATCGCCCGCTTTGTGCGCAATACGACGGATTGCCTTGACGGTCAGACGGAATGGACAGAAGGAATGATGATGCACTATGAGGATGCGAGCCATGAGAGTCATCGTGATGTTTGATTTGCCGGTGACAACGTCGGAAGAGCGCGCCGCATACGGGCGATTCCGCAGAGACCTCATCAAGGACGGCTTTCTGATGATGCAGGAATCGGTATACTGCAAATTGGCGGTCAATGCGGTGTCGGCTGACCTGATTAAACAGCGCGTTAATCGCATCAAGCCAGTAAAAGGCGTAATCCAGCTGATGATCATCACGGAAAAGCAGTACAGCCAGATTGATTATCTGCTGGGCGGCCCGCAGGAAAAACAGCTGGATACGACAGAGAGGTTGTGGTTCTTTTGATACTGAGAAACATCAGCTTCGAGCATGATTTGCCAATCGTCGATGACCATGCGCCTTCGATGCAGATTGCCTCTCCGCACCTGTACGCGCGGGTTGTGCAGAGTTTCCTTGCGCTGGAAGCGGGCGAAGAATCCTTGGAGCCCTTCTTATTCTTGCAGGACGATGACCTTCTGGATGCAGCAAAGCTGCTGTACGTTGTTACCGACCCGTTCCACATTGATTTTGCGAACAAGAAAATCATGACGGCACTTTACGGGGAAATTAATCAGCTCATTCGCAAAAATCCGCTGCGACAGGTCCGCTGGGAAAAGCAGATGGTGGAGCTGTCAGATTTCATTCAGGACGTGACGCGCGAAATCCCGCTGGAAATCATCGCGCCGGACGAAATGACGGTACAGGATGTTTGCAAAGCGTTCGGTGTACAGCTTGATTGCCCGCTGAATACGTCGCCGCTGGTGCGAATCTGCAAACTGCTGGATATTCTGGCGGAATGGATGCCGAAAAAGCTGCTGATTCTCTGCAATCTTGACAACTACTTTTCGGACGCGGATTGGCAGGAAGTCATCAAGTATGCCGCCTACACGAAAGTAAAGACGCTGCTGATTTTTCAAAATCAGGCGATTCCGATGCATGAGCAGGAAATTCGTTGGCAAATTGATCAGAATTATGATGACAAAATCATCAAGCTGTGATATACTGAAAAAGAAAAGAACCATCCGGCGTGGCAGCGGCTCACGACCGAAAGGTCCCTACCTCATGGATTTGAGGTTTTGGAACTATGTCATTCCAGATGGTTCTACTACGACATATAATATAGTTACCAGCGCAGAGGGGTTTTGGAACTATGTCATTCCAGATGGTTCTACTACGAACATCTTCCGTCACCCACGGTGTCCGTTGTTTTGGAACTATGTCATTCCAGATGGTTCTACTACGCCAATCGTAACCGATGCACACCACCAACAGTTTTGGAACTATGTCATTCCAGATGGTTCTACTACCCGTCAGCAGATGGATAACATCGGTGTTCTGTTTTGGAACTATGTCATTCCAGATGGTTCTACTACAGGAAGGGATCACAGCCACGCCGCCATAAGGTTTTGGAACTATGTCATTCCAGATGGTTCTACTACATGCGCGACTGGCTGCGCAACCAGCGAAGGGTTTTGGAACTATGTCATTCCAGATGGTTCTACTACAACCTCAGTACCTTGCGGCAGACGGTACTAGTTTTGGAACTATGTCATTCCAGATGGTTCTACTACTCTTTACATTGTATATAATAGCACATTCATGTTTTGGAACTATGTCATTCCAGATGGTTCTACTACAGCTTGACCTGCAAAATCTGCAATCCGTGTGTTTTGGAACTATGTCATTCCAGATGGTTCTACTACTCGAAACGATCGCGTCAAGCAGATACGCAAGTTTTGGAACTATGTCATTCCAGATGGTTCTACTACTTCTGGACATCACAATTGCTGGAAAGGAGAGTTTTGGAACTATGTCATTCCAGATGGTTCTACTACTCGTCAATCGAACCCGTGACGCCGTCGATAGTTTTGGAACTATGTCATTCCAGATGGTTCTACTACCGCATCTATGCTGATGCCCAAATCAAGCGCGTTTTGGAACTATGTCATTCCAGATGGTTCTACTACAGACGATCTTCGCGTCGGTGATGGAGCCGTGTTTTGGAACTATGTCATTCCAGATGGTTCTACTACGAAAGCAAAGCGGGAGGGAAAGATTTAACAGTTTTGGAACTATGTCATTCCAGATGGTTCTACTACAAAAACACTTGCCGAGAGTTGATGAGAAGGGTTTTGGAACTATGTCATTCCAGATGGTTCTACTACGGGCAATTGGTGCAAGCCGATTTACGGCAGGTTTTGGAACTATGTCATTCCAGATGGTTCTACTACTCGAAACGATCGCGTCAAGCAGATACGCAAGTTTTGGAACTATGTCATTCCAGATGGTTCTACTACTTCTGGACATCACAATTGCTGGAAAGGAGAGTTTTGGAACTATGTCATTCCAGATGGTTCTACTACTCGTCAATCGAACCCGTGACGCCGTCGATAGTTTTGGAACTATGTCATTCCAGATGGTTCTACTACCGAAAAAGGGCTTGTAATTGCGTGCAAGGTGTTTTGGAACTATGTCATTCCAGATGGTTCTACTACTCCTGCACAAGTAGTCTAACACAAGGGCGAGTTTTGGAACTATGTCATTCCAGATGGTTCTACTACAATGTTCTCGATGATTCCGGCGATGTACCAGTTTTGGAACTATGTCATTCCAGATGGTTCTACTACCAGACTTCTTCCGCGTATCCGTCTGGGATGTTTTGGAACTATGTCATTCCAGATGGTTCTACTACACGAGATTTGTCTGCGACCTGTGACAGGGAGTTTTGGAACTATGTCATTCCAGATGGTTCTACTACAGTATCCGCACGGGAAACATCCAAACAGCCGTTTTGGAACTATGTCATTCCAGATGGTTCTACTACAGTATCCGCACGGGAAACATCCAAACAGCCGTTTTGGAACTATGTCATTCCAGATGGTTCTACTACGATACATCATCCTTCCATGCTGCATATAACGTTTTGGAACTATGTCATTCCAGATGGTTCTACTACAAGATATGTATGGCGCAGTTGCGCCGGAAGGTTTTGGAACTATGTCATTCCAGATGGTTCTACTACCGCCGCAATGCGGATTGTCTACGACGCCGTGTTTTGGAACTATGTCATTCCAGATGGTTCTACTACTAAGACACAAGCGGATAGAAATCAATATGTGTTTTGGAACTATGTCATTCCAGATGGTTCTACTACGGGAGAATACATTCAAGAGGAAACTGATGTGTTTTGGAACTATGTCATTCCAGATGGTTCTACTACCAGGAGAATCTCCATGTGCGCTTCCTGTTTGTTCTTCTATAAAGATCAGGTTTTCCTGGTGCGAGTCGGCTGCTGGTTTTACTGAAAACCGATCTTCTTCGTTCCGGTGCTTGGCTTATTAAGATCGATTCCTTTATCCGTGAGGTAGTCGTCCACATCTTCCACGATAATCACGTTGTCGCCATTCTCATCTTCCGTCCGAAGGTTTTGATTCATAATGACCTGATCCAGAACGTTCCGTACAGTCCTCGCATTTGCGAAGTTCGGCTTGTTGCGGAAGTACCCCATGATGTCCAGCAGTCGATTCAAAGCTTCGTCGTCTATGGAGTATCCCTTCTTTGCCAGGAAAGACTGCGCGATGAGGCCCAGTTCTTCTCTTGTGTAATCCGGAAATTCCAGCGTAAACTGGATCCTCGATTCAAAGCCAGGATTTGTGCTGATCATTTTGACCATTTCGTCTCTGTACCCAGCCAGTATAGTGCAGAACTGGCCTCTGCGGTCTTCCATTTCTTTCAGCAACACCGCTATGGCTTCTTCTCCGTAACTGGTAACGCCTCCGTTGACAGTCGTTCCGCCTGTCAGAGAATAGGCTTCATCAATAAACAGCACGCCACCCATTGCTTCATTGATCTTGGCCAGTGTCTTCGGCGCCGTTTCGCCGACATACTTGCCAATCAGTCCGTGCGCGTCTGTTTCGATCAGTTTCGCCTCGTCCAGAACACCCGCATCGTAGAGAATCCGGGAAAGAATCCGCGCAACTTCCGTCTTTCCTGTTCCGGGATTTCCATAGAAGCACATGTGCAGATTGAAATCTGCCAGACCCTGATTGCGTTTTGCGTATGCCTTGATTTTCCTGACCATGCGCTTTACAACGCTCAAGCCAATCAGCTCATCCAGTTCCTCTTCACCGGTCAGAATCTGTTTGGCTGCTCCAGCGGAGGAGGTAGGAAGGTTGATCTTGGCGTCCTGGATATACTTGTTGACATCAACTATGCCGATTTCAGTATTCTCCGTGCCAACGCAGCGCAGATTCTGACACATGATAACCTGATCCAGGATGTTTCGGATTTCTCGGACATTGGCGAAGTTCGGGTCCTTTCTTCTGACATCCGTGATATCAAGCATCCTACTCAGTGCGGCTTCGCCGATCGTATAATTGCGCTTTTTGAGCATCAACATGGTGATTTCCCTCAGCTCTTCGCGCGCGTAATTGTGGAAGTCCAAGGTAAACTGGATTCTGGATTTAAGACCGGGATTGACAGAGAGCATCTTCTGCATCTCGTTCCTGTAACCGGCAAAGATGACACAGAATTCTCCCCGATGATCTTCCATGGCTTTAACGAGCGTATCGATAGCTTCTCTGCCATAGTCTGTAATGCCGCCGGTATCGGCATTATTCGCCAGTGCATAGGCTTCGTCGATAAACAGCACGCCCCCCATTGCTCTGGCGATCACGGATCTGGTCTTTTCTGCAGTGGCGCCAAAGTATTCACTCACAAGGCCGCTGCGATCCACCTCAATGACTTTCTTTGTCGGGAGAATCTTATTCTCGTAGAGAATGCCGGCAACCAAACGTGCAACTTCTGTTTTGCCGCAACCGGGATTTCCCAGAAAGCACATGTGGATATTCAAGGCATCGCTGTCCTTGTTCATGAGGGAATATGCCTTGATCTTTTTTATACTTTCTTTGATCCCACTGAGTCCGATCAGCTCATTGAGCTGCTTCTCGCTTTCGCCGATTTTCAGCAAACCTTGTTTATTGACTCCCATCATGCCGAAGGAATCCAGTTCAATCATCTTGTCATATAGATCAAACAATTCTTCCTCAGTTTTACCGGAAAGGAAATCAAACGCCAGGATAGCCGAATCGACGTCCGCATACCTTGCGGACAACTTCTCAATGACAATACCTTTAAGCGTGTCATTAGTAGCCGTAGTGCCATCTTCAAAGGTATATACGCTCTTCTTGACAAGAATCGGAGCATACATGATGACTTCGATGGCATACCACAGCGTCATCAGCATATCGAATAATTCGTCAGAACCATCTGAGAGCAGGTCGACCACGTATTTTTTCGCAAGCGTTTTTTCTACTCCTTCCTTGCAGCGGGCCAAGTCTCTTATGTAATCTGCGTTCGCCTCAGGATGATAGGTTCTTTTCAGCTTTTCACGATATGCAGTTCCGTAGATGTTGTTCTGCTTGATGAACTTCAACACCTTACGGGACAGTTCGAGCAGCGCATTGAGGATTTCGTCCGCCAAAGGCAGGAGGGATTGATCTGGCGTCTCCATATAAGCAAGCGTAATCTTTGGTAGTTGCACTTCCGGGAGATCAACTTTCACCTCTACCGCAGACAGAGCCTCCTGAAGAACCTCATCAAGCCCATCAAATGTGTCCTTCAGGTTCTCAAGAGATACTTGATACTGTTGGAAGTATGATGCATGAATGTGCTTGCGAATCTGCTCAATGGACTCATTCAGGCGCTCGCAGAACATTTCTGTTTTTGTTGCAGCGCAAACAAACCCTTGTATCGTATGGAAGTCAGGGAAACGTTTATCGTCTTGCGATTTTCTGATGGTCTTTACTTTTTTCTTGTCGTCATCATCATCGGTTTCATCCAGCGGAACTTCTCTGAAGAACTCAAAAGAGTCTCCGGTCACTTCCGTCAGACGGAGTCTTCCGATAAAACCACGGATTTCACGTCTTAACGCGTCATCCTTGTCATACGGCATCTCAAGCATCTTGTACCCGCAGACAGGGCAGCTGCAGCTTTTTTCGCTTTTCTTCACTGCGCCGCAGCTGATACATTTAAACTCTGCCATGTCAATCAACCCTCAGCGCTTTCTTCGCAGCGTCAAGCGGCGACGTATAGAAGATCACTTCAATCTCCTCTTTGAGGTCAGCCTTAAGCAATTCATATTTTTCCTTACTCTCGGCGGGCAGCATGATTTTCTTCGCTCCGGCATTCGCTACCGTAACAAAGATCTCGTCCAGTTCCGTTGTAATTGGCATCATGCTGCCGGACATGACAACCCGACCGCAGATGACCAGAGAGGGCATGACCGGACGATTGGCAAGGCCGGAGAACAGGCCGACAACCTCGGCGACCGAGATTCCATCGCTGACGCCGCGATTCTGGAGATCGTTGAAATATAGACTGTAATCAAATTCTTCGTAAGAGCCGGCGATGATTCTTTCGGCGTTCTCTCCGAAGTAGTTGAAGGCGGCTGTAATGCTATCGCGCACGCTCTTCGGCGCGCGTGCAAGGCCTTCCACATTCCGGAAGCTGAACGTGCCTGTACCGGAAACGAGCTTGTTTTCCAGTCGATAGATACCGAGGACATTCGTCACAGACCGGCCTACACCGTACACATAGCCAGGTTTTTCAAAGCCCTGACGGATCAGCGTTCCGCCGGAAACTTCCGGCAGCTCCACGATGATCTCTTCACCGGTTTCATCATCAATATAACCCAGATCAACATCTCTGAATTCGCCGGGCGTCATTTTGCGGAGCTGCTCTTTTACACGCCGCCTGCATTCAATGGCGTATTCCAGTATCTCCCGAACTTCTTCTTTGGTCATGCGCTCATTTGGATGAATGAGTTTTGCCAGCCCTGAAAAGGTTCTGCCGACCGCAATCGTATCGCGGGTATTGAAACGCTTATTCAGGGTGAAAAAGGCACTGAAGGAATTGGTGAAGTCGTATTTGCGCATTGCATGACAGAACTCAGAGAAGCAGTCCGAGATCAACCCATACCCGGTGGTAAACAGAGCAGAACGCAGTTTGGGCGTCTCCCAGCCAGGTAGATAGGCGTGGATTCTGTCAAAGAAAGCAGAGTCGTTATTGAAGGCAGCAGGGAACGGCTCAAACAGATTTGTGGTACGCATCATATCAGCAACACTGCGGAACGTATTGCCTTCAAAGGCAATGGAAGCATCTGAGCTAATGGAGTCCGCACCTCTGGCAAAGCTGCCGTTTGCCATGTAGTTTTTCATGATCTGCACCATATCGCCAGACGCCTGGGTGATACCAGCCACTTCGTCAAAAGCAATGCAGTCCCAATTGCCCACCAGACCAACGCGACGGGAAGACATATTGTAGAACATGTTAGAGACCGTGGTGGTACCGCTACTCATCAGGATGGAATAGGGGGACAGTTCGCTGTACACATGCGATTTGCCAGTGCCACGGGGGCCAAGTTCAACCAGATTATAGTTCTTTTGAGTGAACGGCACAAAGCGAAGCAGATAGTGGAATTTCTCCTTCTGGGACAGTTCATTCGGCTCATAACCAGCGGAGCGAAGCAGAAGGTCGATCCACTCATCGCGGGTAAAGAAAGCGCGTGCTTCCTTGATATCGTCCAGATCCAGATTAGGCATCTGAATCGGCTTGAGCGATGAGATTATAAACGGAGAGTCATATTTGGACTTCTTTTTCTTGATCTTCTTTTTGCGCTTCTGGTTTCCGAAAATATCCTCTTCGAACTCTTCACGGTCTTCGTCATCCGCATTGAGGCCTATGTACTCAATCTTGACGATGCACCAGATGCCGCCGACCAGCAGTTTCTCATTGTGCACCACCAGATCAGAGGGTACTTCAAAGGGATCCAGTCTCAGATTCGTAAAGTGGGCGACATACTTGTCCTCACGCTCATCAAAGATAACCGTAATCTTGTCAATGATCGTATGCTGTCCGTTTTCCTTGATCTTGGACTTGACATATTCGCTCTGATCCGGGCGAACATAGTTCTCGCTCAGGATTCGCCGGATCTTCTCAAGCCCGATCTCAATGGCATCTTCATCATCTGTAGCACAGTACATGCCAAGCAGGTATTCCAGAACATAGGTTGGCACATTTGCACCTTTTTTCATCAGAGAAGTCAGGTCTTTTCTGACGACCTTGCCGGGGAAATATTCCAGGACTTTCGCATCAAATTCTGTCATGTTTATTCCTCCTTTGGGTATGATTAAAAGTCAAAGTCATTTGAGAATGAAATGTTGACATTGTATTCTTGTACACAGATCAGGTCGCCTGTATCGAAATTCAGCATAAGCAAGTAATACTTTACGCCATTGAACCCATTTTCAGACTTTAATTCAAACGAAGTCTTTGTTTCTTCACCATCCGCCTTCCTGTCGATCAATCGCATCTCACTGATTGGTTTGCCGGATTGATCAACAAAGATCAGTGCATAACGGTTGCAGCAAGAATGATCTTCAGATTGCTTGTATTGTTTTCTCACAATGCTGTTAGTTATCACTCTCTTACCATCATCCTGGAGCGGACATATTTCCGAATTCAGCAATTCATGATATTTGACTCCTTCCAATGCTCTTACAACACTTGTCAAGTGATCAAATATTGCAGAATTATCTTGAACTGTCTGCTGTTCAATATCTCTCTTCTCAAGTTCTTTTTTATCCTCTGTTGGCGTTCCTCTTGCTCTCTACGTGCTTTTTCATCTTCTTTTGCTTTTTCAATCTGGCTTGCTCTTTGAGCCTCCATCTGTTTTTTCTGTTCCTTCTCTGCTTTTGCGATCATTTTATCAAGCGCGGCCAGCTCCTTGCTCAGTTTTCTTATTTCCGCAGAGATTGTTTTTGCTTCTGCTTTCTTTTGACTTTTTTGCTGCTTTATTTGAAACTTGCTTCCAAATTTACCAATCAAATAGTTGGTGTGAAAATCGTTTATCTGCTGTTCAATATCCTGGAGTTTAGCTTTCCTTTTCTCTAACTCATCTTGTAATGTATTCAGTCTTTTTCTTCCCTCATCAATCGCTGCTGTGAGGCTCTGAATTCTGCTCGCCACTTCTTCTTGTCCAAGATGGAGATTTGACAATTTCTCGTTTGCCTGGCTGTCGATCTCCTCGATTGCTTTTAAATACTGCTGCTTGAGCGCATTGATCACCTGCTCATCCTCAAGCTCCGGATATTCAGCCGCCAAAGATGCATTTTGCGCATGTTGATCATCGATTGCCTTAACAAGTTGTTCTATCTTCTCTGTAACATCAGCGAGCTGGACTTTCACCGGATGTATGCTATTGCAAGCAGGATTTTCTGCTGTTAGAGAGCTTATCTGTGATTCTTGATCCTGTATTGTCTGCGCTAATCGGGCAATCGATGAAGATACTTTTTCCAGTTGATTCTTCAGCGGATGAGTTTCATTCAATTCTGGATCGTCGCGTTGAAGAGCAATCCGCGCTGATTCCTCTTCTTGGATTGTTTTCTCCATTTCGGTAATACGCAGAGCGTTTTTTTGATTTTTTCCTTTATGTTTCGTTTTTTTTCTAAAGGAAAGAATAAATGCTCGTTGAGCTGCTTCTTCCCAATCTTTCTTTTCTCTTCTCAACTGTTCCAGTATTTTGTGACTGTTGAGTATATTTTTTTGAGCACTACTCAGCTTGTCATCGAAATCGTTTTTAGCTTGTGTATAGGCATTTGACAGTCTTAGCTGTTCGTCTTCCAACCGTCCCAACTCTTGCCGATTAGCATTTATGCTTTGACGCAAAGAACTGACTTTGTTCTGATACTCTCTTTGGATTGTGCTGCAAGTTTCCATCAGTTCTTTCTTTTGATTTTTCAGCATGTGCATTCTTTCTTCATCAGCCATTATACTGTCATGAAGAATTGCAAACATCGGTGTACAAGGGGTACAAACAAGATAAAATAGAAATGAGGGGCGATA
>ERZ791859.789-NODE-789-length-17574-cov-5.015926_pt1 | contig 17574 bp, 11 predicted proteins | sample MGYA00509943_ERZ791859 | MGnify/ENA primary metagenome ERZ791859 (study PRJEB30046, sample SAMN00792065) | human gut metagenome | study: EMG produced TPA metagenomics assembly of the A metagenome-wide association study of gut microbiota in type 2... | reverse complement strand
TCTTAGGCCGGCCCCCGCGGTTGCCACCCGTCTCACGCAACAGCCGGCTGGGCTCTTACAGGCGGGCCCGACCCGATATGCAAGGCGGGCATGAAAAAATGGGATGACGGCATCAGATGCCGTCATCCCCAAATGTCTTATTCATTCAAAATCATACTCCTGCGGCTATAGCACGGCAGCCGGCGGACTGTCAGTACTCGTCCTCGTTGAAGAAATTTATCTATATTGATTATCAATATATTATGCAATAATCAATGAAATTTGCGCAAACAAACCGCACCGTCTGAGACGGTCTGAGGCGATGGGAGGATTTTGTGGACAAACAAACTATTCAACAAATCATATACGCTTAGCCTTCTTTATAGGATTATCTTTCATTCTGGAAAAAACATAATACTTTATATTATATCCTTTTTCAATATTAAGTTCATCAATTATTTGATAAACCTCCATATTAGAGTTCTCAAAAATTTTACCAACTTCTAACAGTTGCTCTTGATTTATAGTTTCAGGTACAACATAAGTTATATGTGCTTCTTCTTCTGAGATTGTCTCAACAAATTCTACCAAGCCATTAGGTAATACACTAACCTGCAATATGCCCTTTAGCATATCTAAACCTGATGCATATTGAGGATCAATTTGAATTGCATTTTGCCGGATCATTTCAAAATACATAAAATCATCAGGTGTAAATTGAATGTGAGTACTATTATATGATACAATTATATTATTGTCCACAGACATTTGAAAATGATAATGAGGCATCTTTCCTATTTTACTTCCATGGTGACCTTCAAGGTCTTCTTTACTAAAACAGAATGACCATTGGATATTTTTATAACGAATGGTAGCCTCAAATAAACGCTTATCTGAAATATCGCAAAGTATATCATTAATATTTTCGAATGGTTTTTCACTATTTGCCACCCATGCAAGGTATGTATATAACTTTATAAAACTTATAGGTCTTGAGAAAAGATTTTCACGAACCTTTCGTCTTAGTTTCGGATTCAAAAGAAGATGAAAACATGGTGCATTCTCATCATAGTAATCCAAAGAATGTCCGCATAAACTGCACTTTCCTTGCTTAAGGGAAGTGCACAATGAAATAAAGTCTTTTTCATTTTGCTCGTCAAAACCTTTTTGCAATAAATCGGCAACATCTTTAGGTATGGAATCTAATGTTTTTTTCCAGTCTACTTTTTGAAATCTATGAGGCATAAAATTTATTCGTTCTTAAAAAGGAAAGTCAATTATAGGTTATCATAATCAATGATATCTGCGCAAATAAACCACACCGTCTGAGATATGCTAAGCCAATAATAAAGAATGACAATATGAATAAAAGAGTGGTAATGGAACTTATTAACGTTACCATTTTAATCATGCGCATTCTCAATAAAATCTAGAGTGTTGTCAATATATATTTTGGGACTGCCAGAAACCGTTCTGCTAAAAAGTTTAAGATGATTTTTTATTACTGAAGAATAGTCCCCTTTGGACAAGTTTTTCTTAAGTTGATGATATAATATACAGTAGTGAGAACATTTTCCTGATTTAAGTGGAATCTTATGCTCTAATACTGGAATATATTGTCCATTTCCTCCTTTTACAGGAGGGCGTTCTTTGTATTGCTGAATGAGTTCTTCAACTGTATGATGGAAGGCTATTCCATAGAATTTAAGTTCTTCCTCTAGCAAATATGCGTCTACAAGAGGAAGGCCAAAATATATTCCTAATTCACTGTCAAATGTTAGTGGCCCTTTTGCAATTGCACCCTTAAGAGCGAAACCTGTTTCTAACGCATTTTGCATAAGTACGACACCAGCCTTCACGATTCTATTTAAAGCAGATTTAGAATCATCAAGGGATGCTATGATGATTGAATCAGAGAATTGCACCATTCGCAAAAGTTCTCCCTTTTTATCTTCAAGCAAAGGTTTTAGACGGTCATTCTTTTCTTTGAACTCCTTCAGTTTATTAAGAAGGTCATTGTGATCCATCCGAGTTACCCGATCTTTAAATCCCATAATATCTATAAAAAGAATAAGATGATCTCCATCATTATTCCATATGTGATTTTCTACAGCCATTGCTATAATCTTGACGTTAATAAATATATCAATTACTATTTTTTGTATAATCATATCCGATAGGTAATTCTGCTACCATTGGCAAATTTTCTTTTGCCTCTTGATAAGATTTTACACGCCTATCGTTCAAAAAGGTATAAGAAAGTGTATATACCAATGATTCTAAGGTCTGCTGACGAACTTTCGGTTTCAACTGGCATTCCCATACAGTAATGCAATGCCAACCCATAAAAGCTAATTTTATCTGTTCTTCCTTGTCTCTGTTTCGATTTTGTTCAATTTTACTCTTCCAGAATTCAACATTTGTTTTTGGAAGAACGTAATACTTGCACCCTTCGTGGCCATGCCAGAAACAACCATTTATGAAAATGGCAGTCTTATATTTACGCAAAACTAAATCTGGATGTCCGGGAAGTCGTGGATAGTTCAGTCTATATCGAAAGCCACGGCTGAACAAGAATTTTCTCACTAATAATTCTGGTTTTGTATTCTTGCTCTTTATTGCAGACATACAGCGATGACGTTGTTCTTTTGTCAGTTTATCCATTTATTTCTCATTAAGCCTTTGTATCATATTTTGATTTTAGCGACTTATCAAAATATTTACAATCCCTGTTATGGAATGCGGGATAGGTACCCTCTAAGATATCTACAATAATCTTATTTATTTTTGGATTCTCAATAGCACCAGATTCATATGTTACCTCATTACCATGTAATTTGTCAATCTTCATCTGTATTATTTGATCAGCATCACATACTACAGCAAGATTAGGATTATGAGTAACCATGATTATCTGACGTTTCTTCTTAGCTGCTTTTATAAAGTGGACCAAATACTTGAATACGCTCTCATTGTCAAGGTTTTCTTCCGGCTGGTCTATTATCAAAGGCTTATCATCCATATCAATAAATAAGTAAAGAAGTAAGAGAAGAGCCCCTCTTTCGCCTGGAGACAATGATGACAACGGTTTACCATTCATTTTCAATTGGAAGAAAGGCATCACATAATCCATTCCATAAATGAAATCATAAAGTTCCTGTTTGCTATGCCCTTTCTTCAGTTGGCTGTCAATCTGCCGTATGCTGTTCTGATTATCACGCTTATCTTTTGATAAATCATCATTGACAATGCAGGCAAAATGTACAAAAGACTCTATTTTATCTTCTTCAACAGACTCGACATTCTCCTTGATTCTCAAAGCCCCTTGTTCCTTTCCATAATATGATCCAGAAGCCTGTTGACTTATAAAATCAAAAAAACGGTCTGCAAAATTTCTTATTGCAAAAGAAGCATCAAATTCTATAGGATAATCTTTCAAATCCTCTTTATACTCTTCAATGAATTTGACAATTGGAGCAAACAGATTGTTATATATGTCAAGGACTTCATGCTTTTTCAGCATAAGTTCAGTAACGTACTGTTTTCTTAATTCTTTTTGCTGATCAAGATCCATTTGCAGATTGCGTTCAATGTATTCTATCCGTGCTTGAAGGAATTTTATTGTATCATTTTTGTCTGGTGTTCCTATAATATCCTCTATCATTTTTTCCCACTCTTGCTTATCTTTCAGATATTTCTGATATTCAAGCTCAGGTGCACTCAACTTCTCTTTAGCTACCTCAAGCTGTTCAAGAGTTTCTTTGTATACATAAACTAGACTGCCCTCTTTTGTTTCATTTAAATTTTGCTCAATCTCTGCAAGTTGTTCACTTAATTTACCTATACTGCTATCTATTAGTTCTTTATTAAATTTTATGGCCAATACATCATCAATGTTCAATCCAATTCCTGCATACAAAGACTTTAGTTCATTTTTTTCTGATTCAATATTCATTGTCAGCCTAATCAACTTGTCTTTACTGACTGTTATATCTTGAATCAATCGTATTAGCTTTTCTCGTGAATCACGTGCTGATTGTATATTTAATTCAAGTTGCCTACACGCATCTTGCAGTTGTTCAATTTTTAGTTTTGATTGTTGTGCTTCTGGATTATCTTCAATAGAAGGTTTCTGTATCTCCTTTGGTTTTGACGTTTGAGCATTACTCAACTGTTCTTGCTTAAAGGCTAAGTCATTTGCCAATTTCTTTTTGTATTCAGGATCAAGCATTGCTTCTTTTTCAATAATATCCTTATTGATTTTACTTATCATGTCCTGAATTCCTATGCAAGAGGCTGTATTTTCTTTTGTCAGATAGTTTATAATACTGTCAAGGTCATTTTGTCCATAGCGTTTTGCAGGCTCCAAATATTGAAAGATAATTTTCTTCAATTCACTTTCAAATTGATTGTCATCTTCCGTAGTACATAATGTTTCAAGGAAATTCTGAGGAATATATTTTACTCGTTCAGGTTGTGTGGTATCAGAAGACATCTCAAGCGTTTTGATAGTCGAATGAGACTTGTCAAACCATTCGATAGAGGCCTCTGTTTGCTTTGAACGGTTATAAGGTTTAGCCATTCTAAATTTTGAAGGCGTTAAAAATGACCAATTCTGTATTGAAGTGTCCGCACACAATGCCACGATATCTGTAAGAGCACTTTTCCCACTACCTTTATTTCCTATTACAGCGACCAAACCCGGATTTAATGGAATATCAATGTTGTCGAACCATTTCTCTGGCATTGTTGCAGTTGAAGTACGGTTTATCTGAAGCCCTTTTATAAACTTATAAGGATTCTTTCTTATACGCTCTAAAATTTCAGGAACATCATAGCTCACTCGTTCAGGTTCTGCCAGAATCTGTTTTAATCCTTCAAATGTCAAATCTGCTTTAATCCAGCATGCTTTAGTGCCAACCTCTTTGACCTCATGCGCATCTGATGTTGTAATTGAAGGTTTCCCAAATGTTTTTAGATAGAAAATGGCCTCCTTGGGGTTTGTAATATCGCAAATATCAATATATCCTTCATTAAAAAGCTCCTCTTTTACTGGTCCTAAAGAATCTTCTATTGACACGTTCTTTTTGGCTTTGCCTTCATGTTTCATTTCCTCATCAATACTATTTGATTTAGAACCAGCATGTACTGTTACTAAGCCGCCATATTTATGTATCAAATGTGCAGCCTCCTTAAAATTCACTTGTACTTGAAACATGCCTGTTTTGAAGTATATCTCATCATCCTTTGTGTCATCTTTCAGAGTTTCCTTTCCCTTCAAAATCATCTTAGAACGAGTTATTCCTAATGGATTTAGAACATTTTCTGTCAAAAAATCTGCATCAAGTTTAGTCCCATTATATTCATCCGGAAACAAACCAATCATATGAACTGAAGCCTTTCCATACTCAGTACGAAATTCTACCCCTGAAATTACTTTTATCTTCATCGGTTCTGCTAGTGACTTCATTATATCAATATTAGCAACTGTATGATGATCTGTCACTGCAATACACGAAATCTTTTTTGCCGCAGCCTCTTTTAATATTTCTTCGCAGGTACCTTTTCCATCTGAGGCATCAGTATGGATATGAAGATCCCACTTGCGCCATAATGAACCAAATTTACTATTCATATGCTTTTTATCTTAGGTTAATTGTCTAATAATTAAGAATAACACCTATATTCTATCAAAGAATCCCTCGTATTCTTCATCGATAATCTTCCATTCTCCCATTTTGCGTCCACCTACACGAGCTATTTTGTCTAATTCTTGAAGGCGTTTCAGATATTTCAGAATTTGACGTGTTGATAATCCCATTGAATCAGCCATTTGAACAGTACTGACTTTAGGATTCATAGATATCAGTTTATATATTTGGCGACTTGCTTTTATGAACTCTTTTGTGAACTCCACGGACCCTTTTGTGAACTCTTTTGTGAACTCCACGGGTCCTTTTACGAACTCAACTTCTTGAAAAGTCTTGTCTGTGGTAGTATTATTGTCATTCCCTTCAAAATTTAAGTTCCATAGAGTCACGTGAAATTCGGAAGCATTGGAGGTAAATTCTGGAGCATGGTAGCCTGAAAGACACTCATAACGCCTGTATGTGTTTATGATTTTCTTCATTCCGCTACCTCGCCGTTCCATTAGCCCCAATCGGCTGAAAAAATCAGCCAATAAAGGATTCCTTCTCTTGGATGGCACAGTAAGAGGATCCAACTGCTGGATAAGCCGGCCGTCCATCATTCCTCCTGGAGAGTATATTTCCAGCCTGTCATCGTACATATCAATATGAATCTCACTTCCCATCTGCAAATAATCACGATGGATGATAGCATTCGCAATCGCTTCCGTCACCGCACGTTCCGGATAATCTGGAAGTTCCTCACGATAGTCGTTTTCCTTCCACCATTTCTTATGAGAGTTATTTCTCACAAAAGACACGGCATCCTGCAACTGGCCAATCACGCAACCTTCCAGTTCAACATCATCAATCGCTTCTCCCAAACCGCTGGTCATGTCCAGACCGTTCCAACGTGTACAGAAAATACGGGACTGGCGTACAGGCGATTCATCAGCCAACAATGCTCCGGCATTTGTCAGATTGCCGTTTTCATCCACAATGCCCCACGACACGAACTCGCTGTCATCAAACGAACGCTGCAGCCGTTTGTAATGGACGGATCTGAGTTTCGAAAAAGCCATGTCCTCAAATCTGTAATTGGACGGCAAACTGTCGTAAGTAGGCCCGGATCCTTTCAAGACAAGGGCTTTCAATTGAATACGGTCTGCCGTAACCGACTCGTTTCCTATGCGTACAAATGCCAGTCGCTGTTTGTCTCCGATGTAGTAATATGGAGTTTCCTGCCCAGGATATACATGCAGCAATATGAGTTTCTTCCCATCAATATCCTTGTATTCAAGATTGACTACAGGCACCGGATCAAGCTTGGTCTTTATCTCTTCACTGATTTTCCCCGCATCGCTTTCTGCATCCGCCAGCCCGATTATTTGGTCATCATCACTGATACCGAATATCAATGTACCGCCTTCACCATTGGCGAAAGCGGACACACTCTTAAGCCAGCTTTTAGGCCGCTTGATTTCAAGCATCTGTTTTTTGTCGTAAGCGGTTGCTTCGCCAATTAATGTATATATATCAAGTTCCATATCTATTTTTCCAAATATTAGCTTATCAAACAATTCAATTATTTTTCATCTTATGATATATTTGCAATTTATCTTTATCAACCTTATAGGATGAGATAAATCCAACATTTTTCAATACATCCAATAACCTTCTGTTCAGTGTATTATCCGATAATTTGACTCTCTTATCTTGATTACATACTTCATGATAATCTCCATCTATAGAAGAAACTAAATGTGCTATTATACTATGGTTATCAAATCCTGCAGTAATCACATAAACAACCAATTCCTGCTTTAAGGATTCATTTTTAGAAATATTGACAAGAAGCGACGCAAATGCATCTGCACTGCATGAAATCCGCCCATTCTCAACAAGAATCAACAACCTGTCTTGCCCTACATTATTTAACTTGTCAACATCCGAGAAACTATCACTGAAAGATCTTAATAGCTTCCTATAATTATCTATTTCTAACATTTTACAGCCAAATAAAGACACATATAGTTCCCCTTTATTGCTTAAATTGTTTGGATAAGTTTCACTAGAAAGTTCTGTAGTGTAATAATTTATATACGATTTTAGCCATTCATTAATTCCTTTATTGTAATCGTAATAGTATGATACATTGTTCCATGTCGGTGATATTATTTTAGATTCGACAGCTATATCATACATTTTCTCGTCTTCTATCCCCACAAAACTATCTATATGGTTATGCTGTCCCGTCAAGTATGTGGCCTTGACATCAGATGGAATATGTTCGTTGGTCAACAAGAACATTAAAGTTTCGGAACTTTCGTCCTTGTTATCATCTTTAAAACATTGGACTGCCGCAGATATATTTCCCCTTACATAACCGACAAATGATTTGTTATCTGTTGCTTTAATTCGCGTAAAATTAAGATTGTCGGCAGATATGGTCTTATCGTCTGTATGAAGATGCCTTGTAATAAGAAGCATATTCTCAAGAGTGATTTCGTAACAATTATGTTCAATTACATAATCCAGCAAATCGTCTGAACCATCGCACAGATTTACAAAACAACTGGTAGAAGCCAGTTTAAGCGACTGCTCCAATGTAATATTATCACAATGTTCGACAAGGAACCTGAAATTTCCATTAAGCCATCCTTGTTGCTCTTGACTCAATTTCGGACAAAATTTCAGATAAGCCTCAATAAGATTTTCCTTTTCTGCATCATTCCTCCAATTTATAATGTTATTCCAGGAATTTATATATTCAATAAAATGCTTAAATACTTCATACTGCTGCTTACCTTCAGAATAATATTGGGACAGGAATTGTAACGGAGCATTATCACATTCCAAACGAATCATCATATGCTCAAACATTTCACCGTAGATACCATGTGAAGCAAGATAATCCAATAAATCTATATTAAGAATGGCATCGCTCTCGAACATATAATCTTTCAATTCTTTGACAAAATTCTCGATCTTGTCTATATGATATTCGTAGGGCTTACATTCTTCAATCTTCATTGACAGCAGAAGCTCTCTGTCAGCCAACGAAACCATACCTTCATAGAAATATGATATGTAATCATAATAATCTTCATCCAAATAGCCTCTACGTATAAATACATTCATCATAGGGGACAATCCCAAACTCTTAAACTCCTCTGTTTCTCCTAACTTATACTTCTTTATCAAGTCTTTTAATCTCAATGACTTCACTTTGATTTTTTCCTGTTGGATATGTCTATGCTCTTTTAGGAAGTATTTAGCGCCTTTCTCTAACAAATCTATTCGTTTGGAATAATTGACTTCATTATCTATTTGTTTAAAATCAATTGTCTTTGATTCTGTAGTTGTATTATCATAATAATAGCGATATTGATATGTTATTTCTTTTTCTTCTATCAACTTAGAAAACAACATTTCACTGGTGGCAGTTTGTTCTAAAGAATAATAATTATTTTCAATACGCACTGATAATGGCCTATTTGACAGTCTATGCCAAAGATTAAATAAAAACAGCCGCCTCAAATCAGCCTTACCTAAATTCTCGTTCTGCTTGAAAATCTGCTCTTTTCTAGACAATTCCTCTTCAGATTTTTCAATAGTTTTCAATGCAAGAGGGATGAACTTAGGCTTGCTGCTGATACACCGGTAAACCTTACCTTCCCTATGATGCAACGATGCAAAATCCTGTGGGTAATAGTTCTTGTATACTATCATCCCCAGCAATTTTGTTTTATTGAGCCGATAATTATTAGCCTCACACAGCTTATCCCGATATTGTTTGTACTCATTTACAATATTGGTCAGAATACGCATATCCTGAATGAAAAATGCCATCTCCGACAAATCATCGTCACTGATACCATCGTCTCCACATCCTTTTTTCTCAAGTGCAGATTTAAGTTTGTCCTTTGAATTGGACGGATTGATTATAGGTATTACAGTTGTTATGAAATCAAAGAACTTCGTTCTTTCTTCATCCTTAAAGATGTCATCTTTAATCGCATAGATAAACGTAATATGCCTGCCTACTATCTTTGATTCATTGATAAGCTGATTCAGTTCGCGAAGTTTCAAAAATATATTCGGTGTCCCGAATCTGTCTAGATCTTCGATAATTACAACATTATAATCTGTCACTTGGAAGAAATACAGGATTTCATCAAGATGTTTGTTGAATATAGAATTGTTTTCTATAACCTCTATTTCTCCATCTTTCAGGTTCAATTTGTTCAGCTTAGAATTACTATATGATTTGAAAACATAACGGGCAATCTTATATAATGCAAACAAAATCCATAAGGAAGCAGCAAAATCAAAAACTGTATTCCATGTGTTTCCCCAGCTAAAGAAATCATAGATAGAATCAACCTTGGCAAAAGAAGGCTCAAACACAATGAGAATGCATAGAAGCGTCAATACAAAGGCAACTGGATATTTTACCAGTTCCCATTTCGATAAATGTACAATTTTTCTAAAACGGGAATTCGGCACCGTTTTAGTTTTTTCTCTATAGATAAGTTGCTGAAGAATGCTGTATTCTATTTTACGATTCAGATTCTCTATCCGTTTCTCTCTTTCTCTTTCTTCTTCATTTGATTCTCCACCTGAATCACTGATATTGTTGTCCTCTTCATTTGCCTGCAAAGTTGCAAGAGAAATAGGCAGAAACTTATACTCTTTGGCAAAATCTTCCCTCAGAGTAATAAGTACAGAACTCTTGCCGGATCCAAAAGGACCAGTAAGAGCAATGTTTCTTATGTGCTCTTTTTCCGCTGAAGATAGAGCTTCATTTAACTCAATGACGGATTTATATGAAGCATCTGATTTTTCCAGCTTCTTGGGAAGTAAAGTATCTATTGCCATATCCGTTCTATCGTATCAAATAAGTTAAATTCTCCGTTCATATAATTTTACCATTAATTCCTTGGAAATCAATTCTCCCGGCTGCATTTTAATACGATATATGGGAACCTTGTCCTCTCCCAATGAAATAAAAGTGGACAGGTTTAGTTTCAAGCATGGTTTACCGCTCTTTGTGCCAAAATACACTTTTTCCACTTTATAATAGCCATCGATATTCCCACCGACCATAGGCAAGAAATATCTGATATCCATTACATTGATAGCAGTCGGGATTCTTTCCATCGTATAAGTCTTTGCTGTATGGCCGTAAAAATCCGCATAGTCCGCATCTGTCTTCCGAACCAAACCTGTCAGGATATCCTTAACCTCCGGTTTTGGCAACTTATTCAGAGTGCCCACATTTCCGATATCTTCGACATGAAGTTCCTTATCAAGCATGAAAGGCTTGCTGACATGGAAATGGGTTTGCAGGCTGTCCAACAGTTTTTTATTCTTATCCACCTCATTTCTTATTGCTTCCGGTTTAACATGAAGAGCTTCCCACATATCAGTCTCTTCTTCTTTCATTAGAGCAAGAACTAAATAGTTACTGTCTGTTTTCGGACGATAAAGCTTGCCATTCAAACGCTGGAAGTTATCTTGAATGAACCGGTAACAATCCATGCCCTCACGTGGCTGGATTGTCCTGAATGTATATAACTGGTTCAAAGTGCTTTGTATCCGATTTCTGAATTCCTTGCGGACATATTCCCGCCATACACTTTGCGCACTTTTGTTGTCTCGGCCATACAACGAGACAATGTACAGGAAATTCACGTCATAATGGCACAGCAAAAGTGTATCACGGTCGAACAGTCTATTTTCAAACTGACGGTTCAGCTGGACACCTTTCTCTTGCGTCTTCAGTTCCCTGTCATCAAAAGAGAGGAATTTTGAACCGCCGTTCCGCTTGTCGGGAATTCTTGCGCTAATGAAAAAATTGGGTATCGGATTATATCCTTCCGTCAGCGCATCCCTCAGCTGTGGTTGTTCTCTATTACCGTCACCATCAAGAAAAAGATTCATATTCCACTGGATGACATTTCTGGCGTATGTGTATTGCTTGTAAATGGATTTATCTCCAAGCTGCGTCCGGTCATTCTTGGAACGCTTATAATATTTACTGTCTCCGATATAATAAGTCAGTTCCGACTGTAAATCGGACTGTTCGATAAGTCCCTGCCCGATGAACATATGGTCAACAAGTTTCCCGTCCTTCTGTTCGGTAAGCTCCTTCGGTAAGTTCTGTTTGTCATTACCCCCGATAAGAGTATCAATCATCACTTCGAATATATGGTCGAAATCTTTGGCAAGCAAAAAGTCTTCAGACTGTCTGTTCATCGCAATCTTATATTCCCTGTCAAAGAAAGCATAGCATAAGTCCCATATCCGCAGAGCCTTGTCAGAGAAATACTTGTACTTGATCTGCCTCAGACGTCTACATCCCAAGTTTTTCTTGATATATGTCCGTTTCAGTCTATCAGGACTTATAAGATGATAATGGATATTGATTTCAAAAGAAAAGCCATGCGTTTCACGTATGTAGTTCAATATCGAAAAGTAGATGACAAGCAGTTCCTCGTCAAAATTGACCATCTTCTTTTTGTTGACAGGTTCAATATAGACCGGAGTATCGCTTTGTACAAAAGCCTGTGACGATGTTATAGTCTTGGTCCAGTTGATTCTGTTATAACCAGAATGCACATTTTTAACAATGAAGGTAAAATAATCCTGATTCTCCCGATTGAAGTCACGGAGTGCGATTATTACATCCAGCAAAGTATTGTGCTTCTGTTTCCGGCCTCTGCTTTCTGTCTGGTATTCCTTGCTTTCAAGTATATTGTCATTATGTGTCTTTTTATAGACACTGATAGTTCTGTAAACCCATATCGAAAGTGTGGAAAGAAACTCCTTGTATTCCTTGCACCCTTCTTCTGTGAACTTGGACTTTATTTTATCTGATTCAAAGTCTATGATTTCCTGCGGTGACGCACCGAATATCGTATCGTCACCGTTTTCTTCGTTCTGCTCACCAGTCAGTACCACTTTAGGCAGAAAGAAAATTACATCTTTTGCCGCTTTGCTATAACAATACCCTACATACCCAAAGGCGCATCTATTTTCCTTAGCAGGAACGGACACTACATCTTTGAGCACATCTCTGACGGTCAGTCCATCCCTAACCATATCATCCAAACTATACGGGTATCCTTCGATAAACAGCAGCATACTTACATTTTTTGAATATTAATCCCTCTATTCGGTCTATTTATCTTCCGTACTATTGCCAATAGGCTTCAATCCCAGTTTGTCCATCATTGAAACAATGAGTCGCTTGCTGTCTTCATCATACAATCTGGAAAAAGAGAACTCCTCGTTTGTGGGGAATATGTCGGCATCACCGTCCTTGCAGACATCATTCCACAAATAGAACAATATCTTGTTTCTAAACAAGTCATAAGATATGACATTTGCCGATGGATTGACAAAATAATCGCCAAGCATCTTGTCTTCAGAACCTGTGTCGTTCAAGATACGTGTGTTGACTTCTTTTTGGAAATCGCTCCATCTATATTTCAGACCGTCAATGTCAATCAGCCAATCCGTATTCTTATACTTAATTGGTTCATACTCCCAATCCCAACGTCTCTTGAATGCACTGTCTATTGGAAACAGAGACTGGTCTGACGTATTCATTGTGGCATAAATATAAAGATTCGGCGGAAGACATAATTCTCCGTCTTTAATAGCCTCGCTGCCTTCTCCAAGTTCATTTTCCAAAAATGTTTTTAAATCTGCATCAGCCTTGATTGTATATTCAGATTTGCCCTTTCCGTCTCTATCAAGAAGTTGGAATAAGTCTCCAAAGATCTGTGCGCAGTTTCCTCTATTTATCTCTTCAATTATTAGATATACATTCTCATCCGTCTGATATGCACGAATATAAGCATTTAAGAAAGTTTGAGGAATAAACGAATAAATTATACGGGATTCCTCCGAATTTGCAAGATATTCCTCTCCTACAGCAATCCCTTTATCAAGCTCTACTGTATAATTATCTGACATACCGCAAGCTTGAAGTATGTCCTTTTTATCCGCAAGATTTAATTGTTTTAATGAATGCCAATATTTAGCTCCAAACTTCTGGGGAGAGTAAGTGACACCACCATCTTTCATCTCAGTCAATTTACTGATAAGTTCTCCTTTAGTATAGATTTTGTCTTTTTGTTTTTTCATTGTCGGCTTATATGCTCCGACAAAGGTGGAATAATCGCTATCTGGATGGAATGTGGTTCTAAAAATATTTGCTTTCGGCACTTTTTTATCTTCCGGGCATCCCTCATACTCTCCAAGTATTTCCTTAATCTTATGAGATTTACCAGTTCCTGGAGCTCCATAGTAAATTATTTGCCGAGCTGTTGGATTTTCTAAATCTTGAAAGATGTCCTCTTTGACGTTTTCAGATAAATTATCTATGATATCAAGCCTTATAATATTATTCCCATGACTATCTTTAGAGAATATTAAAACCGATATTTCCTCAATTAAAAAATTTCTAATTGAAAAAGATCCGTTTCGAAGAGAGTTAAGATAAATCCTAGAGTCAGATCTTCTATATATATTTACATTATATGTTTGTATTGGTTTATCCCCAAAGAATTCTTGAACAGAAGAATATAACTCATTAAAGTAACCTTCTGAGAATTCAATTTTAGTACTATATGTAGAAGAAGATTTATATAGAGGTAGATTTGCTATTATATACGCAATACCTTTCAAAAAATCTTCTTTGTACAGAAGAAAAGAAACAGGCCTCTCTTCTCCTTTATTCGGTACGGGATTAATAATAAACTCCATAATCTCAATGGAGAGATTCATACTTGTTTCTCCTGAATTTTTGGGAGATGTTTTCAATCCAGCATCCTGCGAATGTATAGTTTTTATTATAGGCTCCATGTTAATTACGGATTATATTGTTGATAATTAAATAATAAAGTGTTGCATATATCGTATTGACACTTACTGCGTTCCCTGCTTGTTTATAAAGGGCTCCATCTGCTACTCCATACGATTTTGCATTTTGTACAAACTCGGCTGGGAATCCTTGTAACATGAAAGCTTCTTCAGGCGTAAGTTTACGGATTGGCAGTTTGGCCAACTCTTCTTTTGTCATTGTATCAACTGGATTTACTTTGCCATAGGACATGATGAAATCCAGACTATAATAGTTGTCCTGACACGCTCTGTGCATTTTATGCATTGTCGCCGTTAGTGGCCGGGCTATCTTCATATTTATATCCGATTTCGATTTGAAATTGGATGAGCCATCAGCAAGTAATGTGGGTTTTATACGTTCAGAAAGAAAGTATTTGGATGCGACATCCTGCATTAGCACTTCGTTAACTGTTTCATAGTGTAGCAGACTTGTCTCCTTGTACTTTTTGTCAAACTCTTCCGCAATCAATTTAGCCGAGAATTGAAAATCTTTGGGAATTCTTACTGTCGTTGCAAATATCAAAATCCTATTCCGTGTCTGAGGCAAATGAAAATCTGCAGTATTAAAAATATCTGCGTAAACATGATACCCGATTGATTCTAGTTCACTCTTGATTCTGGCAAATGTCCTTCCTTTATCATGATTCCATAGATTTTTGACATTTTCCAATAAAACATACTTTGGTTTCTTGACCATCAGTATATCCATTATACGGAAAAACATCTGTCCTCTATCCTCGTCAAAGCCAGTTTGATTCCCCATCATGCTGAATGTTTGACAAGGAAATCCTCCTGTCAATAAATCAAATTTAGGAAGAGATTTGATATTCTTTTTGTCGCTTGTAAAAGCGACAATATCTCCCATTACGATTTCATCTTTATCTATAATATAATTTACACGATAGGTTGTCGCTGCCTTAGGGTCAATTTCAGAATATCCGATACAATGGAAATCCATTATATGATCATTTGTAAGGACATCCATTGCTCTCCTAAAACCTCCTATCCCTGCAAATAGTTCTAAATGCTTCATAAAAATTTCATTATACTTTTTCCTATCACTTCCGCAAATTTTACAGGGACAGCATTCCCGACTTGGGCATACCAAGAATTTTGAGGCCCTTTCAATACAAAATCATCCGGGAATGTTTGTATACGGGCAGCTTCCCTTGGTGATAATCCTCGGGCTTCCCAGGGATGAATATACATATTGCAATCATACTTCATATGAGAAGTGATTGTTTTACATATCTGGTTTTCGTCAAGTTTAAAATACTTGTCTTTAAATATATTATTACGCCTTTTATAGGGCATGATATCCTGTATGGATTCATGTAAGGAGTTCGCTCCTTGAGGCAATCTTCTGAAGATCTCTATATCCCGCAAATTGTTATATCTATTCTTGTGGTTATATAACTTAGTGATAACTCTGTCCCCATTAATAAAATGATAAAAATCAGTATCGGGATATGAAAAATCACGTTCTGTGAATCCACATTCCAACGATTCGTATTCGCCTTTGTTTTTTTCTTTTCTGGCTTCCAGATGCGGCAATCCATATAATGCATCTTTTAATACAAATGGAGGCCTTTTATGCCGTTCAATTTCTGTGAATATCTCATTCGGATCAATCCCCATTCTATTTCCGATCATTATAAAGCGTTCTCTATTTTGAGGAATACCAAAATCTTGAACCTTCAGTAATCGGTAATTATATATATACTCTTCGCCTAAATACTCTTTGAAATTGGTAATTATTTCATCAAACTTATTAGCCATTCCTTTTACATTCTCCATTATGAAGAATTGCGGCCTAACTTCAGAAAGAAATTGTAAATAAGCCTTATAAAGTTGATTTCTGGGATCATCAATAATCCTCTGCCTATTAGCCATCGAGAAACCTTGACAAGGAGGTCCTCCACAGACCAATGTAATAGGTTTATCCGGTTTTTTGAGAATGTCGCTATATTTATCTAAGCATTTATTCAATTCATTGATGTCTCCAATAAAATACTGTCCTTCTTTAAGGTTATGATTAACCAAATAGGTAGATGCGAAGGTCTCAACTATCTCATTCATGAATACAACCTCAAAACCAGCTTGTTCAAGACCAAGACTCAAACCACCACATCCAGCAAACAAATCTATAAATGTGTATTTCTTCTCCATTATTCTATATCATAATTAAAGTCAGCCTCAATGAGGTCTTTAATATCCACTTTGAGTAGTTGGGCGATTTCGACAAACTGAGCCATAGATGGCTGCACCTTATTGGTCTTCCATCGTGAGACAGTCATATCTGTAACCCCCATCTGTTCTGCCAGCCAACGATTGGTTATTTCTTTTTCAGCTAAAATTTTACACGCAATCGGTTTGAGCATTCTATTTTTGCCATATTGCTTCATATTACATGATTAACAGCACAAAGTTAAACATAAAAAGATAATCATCAAAATATACTGATATAAATATCAGTTTATGAAATACAATAAGAGATCATGAGTACTGTCTTATCTATTTCGTCCACGTGATTTACTACTCCTCATTACTACTATTATAGCTGTTTTTAAACACCTTCTCCGATACTCATCTTCCTCCTCATCCGGTCTGCGACCATCCCAACGAAGGTCTGAGTCGGAATTACCACCACCGCCTCCGGAAGAAACTGGTATCTGTTGCCCACTGATGAGCGCATCGGCTACTGCAAAAATCATATTGCGAACTGAAGGTATAGCCAACTGGCCGAGCAATGTATTCAGCTCTGACTCCAAATTTTCGTTTGTGTCTGAAAGAATTTTATTCTCTCGTCTCAACTTATAGAGTTCACCGTAATCCGCCAGGACATTGCGTTGGGCGGCTTCAACCTGTCGAGCTGCATCATTTCTGTATAGGGATTCTATCTTCCGGACAATTTCGGTAAACTGCTTGGAGATAGACCGATTCTGACGCTCAATCCATTTGTCCGTACCGAACAATGGTACTTTCTCTGTAATTTGCGGTGGCGTGAAATCAACCTTGTGGTTACGAAATGGCTGTATAACAGAACGGGCCT
>ERZ791859.785-NODE-785-length-17632-cov-2.523866_pt1 | contig 17632 bp, 16 predicted proteins | sample MGYA00509943_ERZ791859 | MGnify/ENA primary metagenome ERZ791859 (study PRJEB30046, sample SAMN00792065) | human gut metagenome | study: EMG produced TPA metagenomics assembly of the A metagenome-wide association study of gut microbiota in type 2... | reverse complement strand
GCATTCACCTACCACCTCCCCCTACGGGTACTCCTCCTTCCTGAAGGAGGAGAGTGGTGGATACTATCAATTATCAAATTGTTATTTTCCCAATCAACCTTACCACTAAAATTGAAGAAGAATATATATTTATAAAGCGACTCCGGTCAATCTCTTAACCGGAGTCTTACTGATTTTTACTTTGATTTGTTTTACTTTGATTTGCTTTGATTTGCTTTGATTTACTTTTACTCCTTTACCCCGTAAACAACAGTGTGGAGCTTATGTCTTATATCTTCGTAATCCTTTTCCGGATTCAAGTCACCGTACACCATTAAATACATCGGAAGAAAATCATCTCCGGGCTTGTAGGGCGGCTGATAATAGTCATTTTTCCACAAGGTGAATCCTTGACGCTCGTAGAAACAAATACGGCGTTTTGCCATTTCCTCTACGGGGCGTTCTACTTCCAGTACGATAGGCAATTGCAGGTGGTTGCACAAGTATTCCAACGTCCGTTTCCCGTATCCGCCGTTGCGCAGGGCGGGATTGGTGGCGAAGTGTTCTACATAGTAGAAGCGGTCGAAATCCCAGTATGTGATGAACCCAATAGGCAGGTCATCATCAAAGATGATATTATTATGAAAGTTGCCCGTCCGGTCGGTATACTCGCGTAACTCTTCCAATTGACGGTATTCTTCCGGTGGAAATGCATCAACGAGGAGTTCTTCCATAAACTTGTAATGTTGTAAATCCGATGTGCTGATCGGTTGAAGCTTAATCATAAAGGCTTGGGTTTTTAAGTTTGACAAACGTTATTTCTTTATGGCACATAAAATTCGATAATCCGGCGGATTGCGCGTTGGCAGACCGGGCAAAATTCGGGATGCTCATTGGTTTTCATGCGGCAGTTGTACGCCGGGCGATAAATACCTTTGAATGAATAACCACCTCCTTCATACACGCCTACCGGGTAATTCTTTTGTTGGGCAACCGGAGTAGGTACCGGTATGTGTGGAGGGAGCATATCTTCCCATTTGGAGGCGAAGTTCACCCGTGTTGTGATATTCTGTTCCCACGGTTCCACATCCAGCGGATAAGTGTCGGTCATCGTATCATCCTCGTAAAAATACTCGTCCGCGAGTCCACCGAAACTGTGTCCGAACTCATGGACGACCACCGGTTTGAACATGGGATGATGCGCAGTGGTCAGCGTGTAGGAATTGTAGATTCCTCCTCCGCCGTATACATCCGTGTTGGCGAGGATAATAATATGCTCATAGGGGATTCCCGCCAGCGCATTGTGGATCGATTTCACCCGGCTGGTAGTCAGATAACGTTCGGAATAGAACGTGTCGAAATGTGAGTGGACGGCAGTTTGCTTCCATTGGTCTGCACGGGGGACACTTACGCCGCTGTCGGTAGACGGGCTGGCTACGGCGACGATATTGAATTTCTGTTTCATCGACCGGAACGGTTCGTGTGAGAACAAGCTTTCGCAGGTACGTTGCGCATCCTGATAGAAAACATCCATTTCCTTTTCCGTATATCCTTCGGCGAGAATGGCGACATCAATGCAGTCTTTCTCGCTGCCGCTTTGCAACATATAACGATGCGGGGTGACGTGCGATGTGCCGCGTTTGTGGATTAAAATATCCTCGGGCGATACAATATGTTTGAAGTTTGCCATAACATCCTTACGGGGCGAATATAACGTAATTTCTACTTCTACCGTTTTCTTGGGAAAAGGCAGGAGAAACGTATTTTCGAATCCTTTGGCAGTTGTCCGGGCTTCATCGGTCGACAGCCATTCCTGAAACAGTGAAGAAAAGGATGTTTTATAAATACATTGTCCGGTGGCAACGTCTTTCACGATAATTTGCCCGTTTCCCGCCAGGGGAAGTTCGGATAAATGGTGTTGTCGTCCGGCCCAGGAAGGCAGTTGTGAGAGTTCGTCCAGATAGATCGCCTGACGGTTGGCGTCTCCGGTGAAAATGTAATCCACTCGTAATGTTTTATCTTGAAAAAAGTCCGCAAAATTTTGCGCGTAGCTTGTCAGAGTGGCAAGGAAAAAAAGTAGTGTACAGCAAAATTGTTTCATATAAATAGTATATTTATGTTTTCCACAAAGGTACAAACTATTGTTGACTTATCCGCTTTCTGCAAATAAAAGTAATAAATTATAGTATTTGTTGCCGGAAAATCGCTAACTTTGCATAAAAGATTCGTCGATTAAAACAATTTGATTCAAATATGGGACATCATCAATTAGATAGTTTAGATGAGCAGATTCTGAAGTTAATAGCCGGCAATGCGCGTATTCCTTTTCTGGAAGTAGCGAGAGCTTGTAACGTTTCCGGCGCGGCCATTCATCAGCGCATTCAGAAGCTGACTAATCTCGGTATATTAAAGGGTTCGGAATATGTGATCGACCCTGAAAAGATAGGATATGAGACTTGCGCTTATATCGGCATTTATCTGAAGGACCCCGAGTCCTTTGATTCGGTGACAAAAGCCTTGGAAGCGATTCCGGAAGTGGTAGAATGTCATTTCACCACCGGAAAATATGATATGTTTATCAAGATTTATGCTAAGAACAACCACCATTTGCTGAGCATTATCCACGATAAGCTGCAACCGTTGGGGTTGGCGCGTACCGAAACGCTAATCTCCTTCCACGAAGCCATTAAACGGCAGATGCCGATCATGGTTGACGTAGAAGACGAAGATTAATAAGTTGTAATAGTTGTTTTTTACGCTTTTACGTAATCAACAAATGCATACGAGCAGAGATGTTTCTCATCCGCAGGATGAGCTTCTCTGTTTTTTTCGTGCCATACGGCGGGCGAGACTTCGGGGAAAAAGGCGTCAGCCTCCGGTGCGGTGCTGTCTATTTCCGTCAGGCAAAGTTCGTCGGCAAAGGGAAGCGCCTGTTGGTAGACACTTGCGCCGCCGATGATATATACGTGTTCATCCTCCTTGCAACTTTGCAGAGCCGCTTCGAGTGAAGGGAATACTTCCGCTCCCGGACATTCCGCAGCCGGATTTGAAGACAGAACGACATTCCTGCGGTTGGGCAGGGCACCTTTGGGGAGTGATTCGAAAGTTTTTCTTCCCATAACAATCGTATTTCCCGTGGTCAGTGCTTTGAAACGTTTCAAGTCGTTGGGCAACCAGAAAAGGAGTTTGTTCTCGAATCCGATAGCCATGCGGCGGTCTACGGCCGCTATAATAGATATTTTACTCATACAGATTAAGTTCGTTTGATATTCTTCCGTCTGCATCGTGCCGGGGTCAGACTGCTACCACACCTGCGATGTGCGGATGCGGGTCATAATTCACCAGTTCGAAATCCTCGAATTTGAAATCGAAGATACTTTTCACATCCGGGTTGATTTTCATCTGCGGCAACGGACGCGGTTCGCGGGACAGTTGCAGTTTTACCTGTTCCAGATGATTCAGATAGATATGTGCGTCACCGAATGTATGAACGAAGTCTCCGGCCTTCAATCCCGTCACCTGCGCTACCATTTGCAGCAACAGTGCGTATGAAGCAATGTTGAAAGGCACGCCGAGGAAAATGTCGGCGCTGCGTTGGTAAAGTTGGAGGCTCAGTCGTCCGTCCGCTACGTAGAACTGGAAAAAAGCATGACAGGGAGGGAGGTTCATATTATTCAAATCCGCTACGTTCCATGCGCTGACAATAATCCGGCGTGAGTCCGGGTTCTGTTTGATCGTCTCTATCGCTTCGCTGATCTGGTCGATGAATCCGCCGTTGTAGTCGGGCCACGAACGCCATTGGTAGCCGTAGATATGTCCCAGATCACCGTTTTCGTCCGCCCATTCGTTCCAGATGCGGACGCCGTGTTCTTGCAGGTATTTCACGTTCGTGTCTCCTTGGAGGAACCACAGCAATTCATATATGATTGATTTCAGATGTAATTTCTTGGTGGTGAGACAGGGAAAGCCGTCGTCGAGGTTGAAGCGCATTTGGTGACCGAACACGCTGATCGTTCCGGTACCGGTGCGGTCGCTTTTCTCCGTGCCTTCAGTCAACACACGGTTCAGTAAATCGAGATATTGTTTCATAATGAGTAAATTATCAAAGCGTTAATGCATTTGCAAGGCTGTGCTTAAAAGTCGGTATCCTCTCCAATCCCCTCTTTCGGGAAGGAGGAGAGTTTGGGATACTATTGGCTTTTTAGTCATCCTCTTTGTGCAAAATTACAAAAATGGCGTGAATAAATTAGCAAACCAGCCGACGAACTTCTTCCATGGTGAGCGCTTTTTCCAAAATTCCGGTGTCAACTGTGTGCAGTGCTCGATGTCGTTGCGGAACATGGTGTTCAGTTCCGCCGTTGTCTTCTTGTCGAAGATGAAAGCGTTCGTCTCGTAGTCGTAACGGAGGCTGCGGCTGTTCAGGTTGGCGGTGCCGACGGTGCAGAACAAGTCGTCGATCATCATTATTTTAGAATGGTGGAATCCTCCGTTGTACATATAAACTGTTGCCCCCCGTTTCATCAACTTATGCAACTTGTAAAGTGCGGCATCCGGCGTGAAAGGGATGTCGGAGGCGGACGAAACCATAATTGTTACGTTCACTCCCCGGTCGATTGTCCGGTTGAGCGCTTTTTTGATAGAAGAAGTCGGCACGAAATAAGGATTGACGATATGTACGTTTTTTTGTGCCGAGTAGATCGACATGGCGTATGCATGGCTCAGCATACGGCTGTTTTTCTTCGGAGTGCGGTCTACGATAGCGACAACGATATTTGTACTGTCTTCATGTTGAGGGAAATAAATTTCCCCACCGATGTTCTGCTTGGTTTCTTTGTTCCAGATTGTAAGGAAAATCTCCTGCAAATCGTTCACCGCATCGCCTTCAATGCGCATGTGCATATCGCGCCATGTACCGATTTTGGGTAGTCCATTGATGTAATAGTCGGCGATGTTCATGCCGCCGGTATAAGCAATTTCTCCGTCGATTACGACAATCTTCCGGTGGTCGCGGTGGGCGGCGTGGTTGATATAAGGGAAAGTGAACGGGTCGAACTTGACGATTTCAATCCCTTGTTCACGGATTTTCTTGAGATGTCTTTTTTTGAGCGGCTGGTTGTTCGACCAGTTGCCGAAAGCGTCGAACATTGCCCGCACTTCGACACCTTCTTTTACTTTTTCGGCGAGAAGGGCGAATAAGGCGTTGGCGATAGAGTCGTTTCGGAAGTTGAAATATTCCAGATGCACGTGGTGCTTGGCCTGACGGATTGCTTCAAACAAGTCGATAAACTTTTCCCGCCCGCTTTTCAGCAGTTTCACTTTATTATTATCGGAGATAGGTATACCCGATTCCTCTAAAAAATGCAGTACAAGGGAATCACTCGTGAGTCCGATAGAATCCCGGGGGTGGGTCATCAAACTGTCGATGACGCTTGCCTGGGCACGCAATAAAGGCAGGAACAGGAATAAAATGAATATACGTAATTTCAAAACTTTTCTCTCTATTTTAGTTTACAGAGCAACAAAGATACAACATCTATGTTTGGGCTAATCGGGGACAAAGGGTAGATTTATTATTGTTTAACACTCGGATAGCTTTATTAGTAAGGGAAAAATTATGAGGAAAATAATGGGGACTGATTAAACAGTCGATAGTATCATCTTAACATTTCCGTACCGCCTATGCCAATGAAGCTACTTTTCTCGCAGCCATAAACAGTAGCACTACACTTGCGATAATGATTGATTTCGGGTCGAGACTTGTTGTTCCATGATTAATCATGCCGATGAATACCTCCCGAATCGTTCCCCATGCAGCTTCCGGTCCACCTAAGGAGACGAAAAGTACGGCTCCCACAGCCATGACGAAGGCGTTCCAAATGCGTGCCAGCCGATTGCTGCGGTCGGGTAGGTGGTGCATGACACGGCGGCTGAATCCCCTGTCCGCTATCTCCTGCCTGTTTTCGGTAAAGAAGTCGCGCAAGAGTTTATCATTGTCTATTTCTGTCATAACCATTTTGTTTTAAGTACGTTGCTAATTTATCTTTTCCACGCGACAGGTGGCTTTTCACCGTTCCTGCCGGTATTCCGGTAATACCTGCGATCTTGTCAATGCTTAAATCTTCCATATAAAACAAGGTGATGCAGGTTCGTTCCACGTCTTTTAGCGTTTTGAGCGACTGGTAGACATCCATTTTCTGCCCGACGTTTTCTTGTTCGGTACTGTTAATGGCATCTATTTCCGTTGTGTCCAAGCCGGCCATTTCTTTCCGGCTGCGAATATAATCATAAAAAACATTATAGGCAATGCGGTAGAGCCACGTTGAGAAACTCGACAGGTTGTGGAAAGAAGAGAGATTGGTATATGCCTTGATGAATGTATCCTGCGCCAAATCGTCACTCAATTCGCTGTCGCCGCAAGTCAGGTTGAGAAAGAACCGCCGCACGGGCGACTGGTATTTCTTCACTAACTGGTCGAAGGCCCTAGTGTTTTTGAACACTACGACCTGTGCGACTAGCGATATATCGTTGAGTTGGCTCATTTATTTTCGTCGCTCTTTTCTCCGTCTCTTTCTTCCTGCTGCGTTGCCGAAGGGGCGGCTGTGTCGATGTCTCTTTTCCGGGAAACGTTCATCCGGAAAGGATCAACATCATCTGTTTTCTGTTGTTTGCTGCCTATTATCCATTGGCCGATGCCCATAAACATGATAAGCAGTCCGATTGCTCCGATTCCGAACTCTCCGGTGATCGCCCAGAGGAAGATGAAAAGTCCGATCCCTGTAAAGGTGTTTTTGATGCCTTGTGAGCGTTGGTCGGCCGGCCGGTTTTCGCGGATAAAGTTTTCCGGCAGCGGTTGTCCGGCTGCAATGGCCTGTTCGGCAAGGCGGTAACGGGCTTTCCGGTTCTTGTAGCGGAAGAAAAAGATTACAAACAAGATAAATACGGGCAGTCCGAAGACGGCGACGATTGCGATAATAGAGATCAGGATCCCTCCGCTGATCGTGTCGCTGAGGTTGCCGAAGGGAAGGTCGTTGTCATCCTTACCCGCCGTTGTATCCATGTCCGTTGTATCTACACCGATCACCGTCACTGTTGTGTTGGATTCATCCGCCTTGGTGTCTGTCTTTTTCGAAAGGGTCACTTTCACATTTTCGGTAGAATCCTTCTCAATGCTACTCTGTTTTTGTGCATTAATTACTGTCGAAGTGGTGAATGCGAGCAATAATGCTATTAGAATTTGTTTCATATTTGTTATTTTTTAATTTGTTTCTTTGTCTGTTAGACGCAGTTAGTATCCGAGAAAGTTGCAAAGAGACGAAATATTTTTGATATTTGCGCAAATTAATAACTGAAAATGAATTTACCCGCTTCTTTTACAGAATATACCCGCGCTTTGTTGGGCGTCGAAGAATACGAAAAACTGGTTTCCGCCTTGCAGCAGGAACCTCCCGTGAGCATTAGACTGAATCGGTTGAAAGTTCATCGGTTGAAAGTGGAAAATGCTCTATCGGTTCAACCTCCCTGGTCTTCGGAGGGAATCTACCTCGACGAACGGCTCACTTTTACATTCGACCCGTTGTTTCATGCAGGGTGTTATTATGTGCAGGAGGCTTCTTCGATGTTCGTGGAACAGGTGCTCCGGCAGCATGTCACGAAGCCGGTGGTGATGCTCGACCTTTGTGCCGCTCCGGGAGGGAAATCGACCCATGCTCGTAGTGTGTTGCCCGAAGGTAGTTTGCTGGTTGCCAACGAGGTAATCCGGAACCGGTCGCAGATTTTGGCGGAGAACCTGACGAAATGGGGACATCCGGATGTGGTGGTTACGAATAACGACCCGGCTGATTTTTCGGCTTTGCCTTCTTTCTTTGACGTTATTCTGACAGATGTGCCTTGCTCCGGCGAAGGGATGTTCCGTAAAGATCCGGTGGCCGTTGAAGAATGGAGTCCGGAGAATGTGGAAATTTGCTGGCAACGGCAACGGAGGATTATTGCGGACGTTTGGCCGAGTCTGAAACCCGGAGGCATTCTTATATACAGTACCTGTACATATAACACGAAAGAGGACGAAGAAAATGTCCGTTGGATTCAGCAGGAATTTGGGGCGGAATCGTTGGCGGTAGATATTCGGGAAGAGTGGAATATCACAGGAAATCTGCTGTGCGGCGAATCGGCTTCCGTATATCACTTTTTCCCGCATAAGACGAAGGGTGAAGGCTTTTTCTTGTCCGTACTCCGCAAACCGGAAACGGCAGGGGAGGACAGTTATGCCGATTATTATTCGTTTCCGAAAGGAAAATCCGCCGGGAAAAAAGGTAAGAAAGGTGGGGGAGCCTCTTCTTCGCCTGTCTCCAAGGAAAACATGGCAACGGCCGGAAAATGGCTGAATGATGAGTGTGCCGGAAAGTACGTCTTGTCGGCAGAAGGTGCTGAAATACACGCGTTTCCTCAGCAATGCGTAGCCGAACTGGCTGCCATGAAACAACATTTGCGGGTGGTGCAGGCAGGCGTTTCGGTTGGCGAGGTGAAAGGAAAAGATCTGATTCCCGCCCATGCCTTGGCCATGAGTGCCCTTCTTCTGCGGCAGGATGTTTTTGCAACCGAGGCGGTGAGTTATGAACAAGCAATCGCTTATTTGCGGAAAGAGGCTGTCACTTTGCCGGCGACAGCCCCTCGCGGGTATGTTTTGCTCACTTATCGAAATATTCCTCTGGGTTTTGTGAAGAATATCGGCAACCGGGCTAATAATCTTTATCCGCAGGAATGGCGTATCCGTAGCGGGTATTTGCCGGAAAAGATCCGCGTGTTGTAAAGGCCGGATAAGGCCTACAACTTACTTTTGTAAATCCGTGCCATTGCTTTCTGATATTGGTTTTCGAGTTGCAGATAGTTCTGGTGGCTCTGGTAGATGACAGATACTTCTACGAAATACTCTATCATGCTGATTTGTCCTCCGGTGAGTGCCTGTTTCAGCAATGCCAAGTCCTGTTGCGACCGGAACGTCTTTTTATATTCTTCCATGGAGTTATGCAGTGCTTTGGCTTCACGATAGAGCTGTGACAATTCGGATTCAACTTGCAACGTGGCATTTTCTTTTTGCAGGTCGATGTTCAAAGCTTGTGCTTTCGCAATCTTCACCTTGTTCCGGTTTTCGAAAAGAGGGAAAGAGAAGCCGACTACTACCCCGTTGAAAGGTGTGCCCGTTTCTGTGTTCCGGCGATATCCCAGTTCCAGTTTCGGCAACCACTGCGATTTGTTGACCGCTATTTGTTTCCGGGCAACGAGGCTTTCGTTGCCGAGCGCCATGAGGGTACGGTCGGCAGAGAGCACTTCCGATTTCAAGATCTGGTAATCGGAGGGAAAAGGAGTGAGGGGATACCGGCTTTCTTCAAAGACCACCGGGATATTGCCGTTCAGCGTATTCAGTTCCTGCATTTTGTTGCGGAGCGCCGTTTCGTTGAGTGAGGCTTCTGTGCGGACGTTCAGTAATTCCAGATTGATTTTGTTCGTCTCGAGGGCGTTGGCGTCTCCGGTTTGGAGACGTTTGGCATACATTTCAGCGAGTACTTCCGCGTTGCGGAGCCTTTCTTCGAGAATTTGTTTCTGCTGGCGGAGCATGATAATGTCCAGACAGACTTCTTTCGCCTGCAACAGTTTGTCCTGACGGAATACGTCCGCCTGGCTGTCGTAAGCCCCTGCCTTCAACCGGTTCAGTTTATTGCGCGTGGCATACAGGCTGGGGAAGTCGAAACTCTGCGAAACGACGAGTTCGCCGATTGTTTCGTTTTTGTCCTTTGCTCCCCAGAGGTGAGCGTAGGACAAGGTAGGATCGGGCAGGTTGTTGTCCGTTTTGGATTCCAGTTTCTGCGAGGTAATCAGTTGGGCGTTCGCCTGCAACTCCTTGTTGTTCGTTTCTATATTTTTTAATACCTGTTCTATGCTGTTCTGTGCCTGCACACCCCCCGTCAGGGTGAAGAGTGCAGTGGCAGCAAAAGAACTTATAATGATAATCCGTTTCATACTTTTTCTTTTATTTGTTTCTTCTATTACGTCTGGCTGATGATTAGCAGGGTGTCGCGAGGGATTCTTGCTCCGGTGCAGCGTCGGTAGGCCGGCGGTGCATCATCAGGTAAACAATCGGAACGATGAAACCGTTCAGGAACGTAGAGGTTAAAAGTCCGCCCAAGATAACTTTGGCCATTGGACTTTGAATTTCGTTTCCGGGCAAGTCGCCGCCGAGCGCCAGCGGGATCAGTGCCAGTGCCGACGAAAGCGCTGTCATAAGAATCGGGTTCAGACGGTCGAGCGAGCCTTGCATGACACTGTCGTATACGTTCAGTCCTTCCTCTTTTTGGAGGTGGTTATAGTGGCTGATAAGCAACATACCGTTTCTGGTCGCAATGCCGAACAGGGAGATAAACCCGATAATTGCCGGAATGCTGACCTCACCCGTCGTGATGACCAGTGCGAAAACACCGCCGATCAGTGCAAGCGGCAGGTTCAACAAGATAACGCCGGATTCCTTCACGCTGCGGAACTCGTTGTAAAGCAGCAGGAAGATGACAACAATGCTGATGAATGACGTCAGCGCCAATGTCCGGCTGGCGGCTTGTTCGCTTTCAAACTGTCCGCCGTATTCGATGTGATAGCCTTCGGGGAGCTGTATAGACGTATCGATACGCTTTTGGATGTCGTTTACCACACTTCGGAGGTCACGGTCCGCCACGTTGGCGGAAATCACGATTTTGCGCTTCACGTTTTCGCGGTTGATCGTGTTCGGTCCCATGGCCGAAACCACTTCCGCCACATAGTTCAGAGGCACTTTGCGGCCGTCGTTGGTGTCTACCATTAAGTTGCGGATTTTCTCCATTTCGTCCCGTGCGTCATCCTTCACTTTTACGATGAGGTCGAAGCTCTTTCCCTGTTCATAAACCTGCGAGATCACTTTTCCTGCAAGGGCAACGTTGACATATTCCGAGAATTCCGGCAAGGTAATCCCGAACTTGGCAAGCATCTCCCGTTTCGGTTGAATCTTCAACTGCGGACGCTCGATCTGCTGCTCCACGTTGAGGTCGGCAATGCCCGGTATATCTCCGATAGCGTCCTTTATCCGGTTGCCGAGTGAGAACATCTTGTTCAAGTCATCGCCGAAAAGTTTGATGGCGATGTTTGCCTTTGTACCGGACAACATGGCATCGATTCGGTGGCTGATAGGCTGACCGATTTCTATATTTGCACCGGTGATCGTTCCTAGTTTCTCGCGCACTTCGGCAACGAGCTCGTTGCGCGGACGGTCTTTCAGCTCGAACGGAGCTTCGATTTCCGAGACGTTCACGCCAAGCGCGTGCTCGTCCAGTTCGGCACGTCCCGTCTTGCGGGCTACCGTCTGTATCTCTGGAATTGTCAGCAGCAGTTCCTCGGCACGATGTCCCATTTTGTTGCTTTCTTCCAACGAAATGCCCGGCAGCGAACTGATGTTGATTGTGAACGAGCCCTCATTGAAAGAAGGCAGGAAGCTGCGTCCGAGAGTGAAGAACACACCGAGAGCGACCACAAACAGTCCGATTGTACTTCCCAAAGTCACCCGTTTGTGGGCCAGTACCCAAGTCAGTGCCTTCCCGTAAATCCCTTTCATCCAACGGGCTACGAATGACTCTTTCAGTTCCTTGTTCGTCTTGTTACTGCCCAGCAGATACGAGCAAAGTACCGGAGTCAGCGTCAGCGCAACAACCGTCGAAGCGAACAACGCCACGATAAACGCAATGCCCAGCGGGACCAACATTCTTCCTTCCATTCCGCTCAGGAAGAACAGGGGGACAAAACTGACTACAATAATCAACGTCGAATTAAGGATAGGCATACGAACTTCCTTCGAGGCGTTGAATACCACCTCCAGTGTACTGAGCCGTTCGGCCTCCGGTTTCTGCCGGTTCTCCCGCAGACGCTTGTACACGTTTTCGACGTCCACGATCGCGTCGTCCACCAGTGAACCGATAGCAATGGCCATACCACCGAGACTCATTGTGTTGATAGTCAATCCCATATAGTGCAGCGTAAGAATGGAGACGAGCAGTGAGATAGGCAGTGTCACCAGCGAGATCACCGTTGTACGTACATTTGCCAGGAACAGGAACAGGACGATCACCACGAAAATACCGCCTTCAAAAAGCGACTTCTTCACGTTGCCGATCGAACTTTCGATGAAACGGCTTTGGCGGAAAATATCAGTAGACACTTTCACGTCGGCAGGCAGGTTCTTTTGGAGGTCTTTCAGAGAGGCTTCCAGTTTGTCGGTCAGTTCGAGGGTACTAGTGGCAGGCTGTTTGGTGACTGTCATTAGTACGGCAGGTTTGCCGCGTTCGGAAGCGGTTCCCAGTTTCGGAGCTTTGGGGCCGATTTTCACGTCGGCGATGTCCTCCAGTGTGACGGGGAAAGTGTTTACAGTTTTTACGACTGCTTTGCCTAGCTCCTCGACCTTCGGGGTAGAAAGTACCCCACGCACGATATATTCATTTCCGAACTCGTAAAGTACGCCACCGTTGGCGTTTAAGTTCATGTCTTGGGTGACAGCCATTATTTCACCCATTGAAACGCTGTAGTGGCGCATCCGTTCCGGGTCCAGTTGAATCTGGTATTCTTTGATGTCTCCGCCCAACACGGCTACCTGTGCCACCCCTCCGGTGGACAGCAGGCGCGGGCGAATCGTCCAGTCCGCAATCGTGCGGAGGTCGAGCATGGAGGTCGAGTCGGCGGTCAGACCGACAATCAGCATTTCGCCCAGGATAGAAGATTGCGGGCCCAGCGTCGGCTTGCCCATTCACTGACTACCGCCAGTTTCTCGCTGACAATCTGGCGGGCGAGGTAGATGTCTGTTCCCCAGTCAAATTCCACCCAGACAACGGAGAAGCCGTTGGTGGACGAAGAACGGACACGGCGTACACCGGTAGCACCGTTTACGGCTGTTTCGACAGGAAAGGTAACGAGTTGTTCCACTTCCTCGGCTGCCATACCGTTGGCTTCGGTCATGATAACCACCGTCGGGGCGTTGAGGTCGGGGAAGACGTCAACTTCGGTATTCATGGCAGTGTAGGTGCCCGCGATGAGCAGGAGGAAAGCCGCGCAGAGTACGACCAACCTGTTATGCAGGGAGTAATGTATAATTTTGTTAAGCATGATAATTCATCAATTGAGTGATAAAAAATGAGATAGATGCACCGCAAAGCAATCCGGCTGCGGCGCCTTGCCGCTTAGTGTTCGTGGCTGTGTGCGGGAATTGCGTTGCTGGCGCTTGCCAAACGAACCTGATAAGCTCCTTCCGTCACTACGCGGTCGCCCGGTTTTATTCCGGTGAGGATTTGCACATTTTTGCCGTTGTCGGCGCCTAAAGTCACTTCTTGCTTTTTGTATCCCTCTTCGTCAAGTTGCAGATATACAAAGTAGATTCCCTGTTCCTCGGTCAGTGCCGTGCGGGGAAGGGAAAGGACATTCTCCAGTTGGGAGGAAAGCAGGTAGACCTCTACGAACGAACCGGCTATGATGTCGCCTTTGTTGTCAAATTCAAAAGTTACGGGGACATAGAAAGAGTTGTCTCCCGCTGTTTTGCCGAACGAGAGAAGCCGGCCGTTCAATGTTCCCAATTCATATACCTTATTATTATATGGTGTCCGGAAATTGGCGGAATTAATTGTGCGGAGATACGGGTAATACTTTTCCGACACTTCGGCACGGAGGAACAGACGGCGGTTCTGTGTCACGCTGACCAATGGCTGGCCAATTGTGACATAATCCCCTTCTTTCACCAGAATACTTTTCACGTAGCCGGCGATAGGAGCGGTAATGTTCTGTCCGATTGCCGAATGGTTCTTTGCGAGCGCCTCATAGCTGATGCGGGCATTCTCGTAATTCTGCTCTGCCTGTGCAAAATCCTTGTCGGATACGATTTTGTTTTTGACAAGCGCTTTCATCCGTTCGTATTCTTTCTTCGACACTTCGTAAGCGATGCGGGCACGTTGCACCGGGTCGCCGTCTGCGATGTTGTGCGAGGAAATGGTCACTAGCGGAGTGCCGCTGCCTACACTCATACCTTCCGTCACCTTTCCGCGGAATGAGACAACACCTGCCACAGTGGCTACCGCGACGGATTCGTCGCCTTGTGCAGCCAATACCTGTCCGCTGGTCTTGATTACTTGTTGGAAAGGGGCGGGTTCTACAATGCTTACTTTCACTCCGGCAGCATCGGCTTTCGCTTTCGGGAGGATGATTTCGTCGCTGTGGGCGGCTTCGGCAGTTTCATCGTGTCCGGCAGCAGTGCCTTGGTGATTGTCGGCCGCATCATGTTTATGATCGCCGTTGCATTCTCCTTCTGTTCCATGGGTATGTCCTTCCGCTTCATGGTCGTGACCTTCCGCTTCATGGTCGTGTTCATCGTTGTTGTGTGTGACGGTACTATGGCCATGTCCTTCATGACCTTGTGTATTCTTGTTATTGCAGGCTCCTAAAGCGAATAAGCCCAGGATTCCCATAAAAATAAGTTTTTTCATAAATGATATTTTCCTACTAAAATTTACTGTTTTTACGTTACAAAGATAGGGTGACGCGGATGCAACAAGTTTGCATTCACGTTGGTCTTACGCGAAAACAGAATAGGGAGGGGCGCGGAGAGAGGTGGTACGGGGGATGTTCGTCCCGTGCAGCGAGTCTCGGTAGACGTAATAGTTCTTGACCCGTCTCTCTTGTGGTTTTAGCAGATGTTCGATGATTCCGTCCGTGAACAGGGTGGCGATGAACACGTAGTCCGGTCCGCTATCTGTGTGGAAGGAAGGAATGGGAGAGTGGAAGCGCGTCATACATTCGCTGCTGCAACATGAGTCGCTTGCCGGATGATGATGATGTTTGGGACATTGCTGTTCTACGGGCAAGTCCTGTTTCATGCAAATCGCTCCGTTGGGGTGGTGATGATGAGGAATAACGGCTGCCGTCAACATGATAATGTTGATAAAAAGCAGCAATGTTACTATATATCGTTTCTTCCTTTTCATCCTTTCTTTTGGATATGTATCGGCTTCAGCTTGATTATTTGAACGTTACAAAGATACAAAAACTTTTTCTCCGTTAAAAGCCGATAACATCTTTTATTATTTGTTCTTCTTCAAATTTGGTGGCAATTTAACCAGTCGGTGGTATCTCCATTCTCCTCCTTCGGGAAGAAAGAGAAAGAGATACTACCGGCAATAAAGGGATACTACCGGCAATTTTATTTCTTTTCCAGTTCTTGCAGCGAATCCATTTTCTTTTTTTCAAGGAACTCGTAGATGCCGCAAAGATGTTCCGTCACTTTCTGATTGCCAAACTCATACACCTTTGAAACCAGTCCGTCGAGGAAGTCACGGTCGTGGGAGACAACGATCAGAGTGCCGTCGAAGTCGAGTAGCGCCTGTTTCAGAATATCTTTGGTTTTCATGTCGAGGTGATTCGTGGGTTCATCGAGAATGAGGAGATTGACCGGTTCCAGCAACAATTTAATCATTGCCAGACGTGTCCGTTCCCCGCCCGAAAGCACTTTCACCTTCTTCATTGATTCCTCCGGTCCGCCAAACATAAACGCACCCAGCAAATCACGGATTTTGTTCCGGATCTCACCTTTCGCCACATCGTCGATCGTCTGGAAAACCGTCAGGTTTTCGTCCATGAGCGAAGCCTGGTTTTGTGCAAAATATCCTATTTGTACGTTATGGCCCAGCGTCAGTGTCCCCTCGTGTTCGATTTCCTTCATGATACACTTCACGAGCGTAGATTTACCCTCGCCGTTCTTCCCGACAAAGGCAACCTTGTCCCCGCGTTCCACCGTCAGGTTTGCGTTGCGGAACACCACGTGATTGCCATACGTTTTGCCGACACCTTCCATAATCACCGGATAACTTCCCGAACGGGGCGAAGGCGGAAATTTCAACCGCAAAGCGGAAGTATCTTCCTCATCTACCTCCAGCAGTTCCAGCTTTTCCAGCATCTTGACACGGCTCTGCACTTGCAACGTCTTCGAATACGTTCCTTTGAAGCGTTCGATGAACTCTTTCGTCTCAGCGATAAATTTCTGCTGCTCGTCATAAGCCTTCTGTTGCTGTTCGCGGCGTTCTTTGCGCAAGGTCAGATATTGGGAGTAATTCACTTTATAATCGTAGATACGTCCCATTGTCACTTCAATAGTGCGGGTGGTGATGTTGTCCACAAACTTGCGGTCGTGGCTGATGACAATCACCGCTTTGCCGTTGTTGATCAGAAAATCTTCGAGCCATTGGATAGATTCGATGTCGAGGTGGTTCGTCGGCTCGTCGAGCAGGAGCACGTCCGGTTTCTGCAACAGCAGCTTTGCCAGCTCGATGCGCATCCGCCAGCCGCCGCTGAAATCGCTCGTCTGCCGTTGGAAATCCTCGCGGGTGAACCCGAGGCCGAGCAGCGACTTTTCCACATCTTCCTCGTAGTTGGTGGCATCGATCGAATAGAACTTCTCGCTTAAGGCGGAAACCTCCTCAATGAGAGCCATATAACTGTCGCTTTCGTAGTCCGTCCGCGTTTCCAGCTCTTTATTCAGACGGTCGATCTGCGCCTCCATTTCGTGCAGGTGAGCAAAGGCCTGCGCCGTTTCGTCAAACACTGTCCGTCCGTCTTCCGTCATCAAATGTTGGGGCAGGTAGGCCACAACGCAGTCTTTGGGTGCGGAAACCTTGCCGCGCGTCGGTTGCCGTACACCTGCCAGAATTTTGAGCAGCGTACTCTTACCCGCACCGTTTTTTCCCATAAGGGCGATACGGTCTTTTTCATTAATAACGAAAGAAATATCACTAAATAAGGTCGTGCCGCCAAATTCCACGGCCAGTCCGTCAACAGAAATCATATTATTCTTTTATTTTGAGGCGCAAAGATAGCGAAATATATGAATATTTTTTATACCTTGCGGGCTGAAAAGAGATATTAACCAAAAATGACAAATAAAAAAAGCAATATAATAACAATATGGAAAGTGAACAAACGAGTGTACTGAGACCCCTCATTTTAGTGGCTGAGGACGACGACAGCAACTTTAAATTGATTAAAGCTATCATAGGTAAAAAATGTGATATCGAATGGGCGAAGAACGGCGAAGAAATGGTGCAGTTGTTTCAAGAACACCAACATAGAGCGAGTGCCATACTAATGGATATCAAAATGCCGTTGATGAACGGGCTGGAGGCTACGAAGATTATTCGTGAGTCGAATACGGAAATCCCCATTATCATGCAGACAGCTTATGCTTTCAGCTCCGACAAGGAAAACGCGATGAAGGCGGGAGCTACCGAAGTGTTGGTGAAACCGATCACTTTGAGTATTCTCCGTACCACCCTAAGTAAATACTTACCCGACTTGCAATGGTAGAATAGATACTTAAAAAGAATAAATAGGGTAGAACTGCGGGACCGGTACCGTTTAGTAGAAATAGGGTATCACAAGGCGCACTTGAAAAATGAAATAGGCGGACTTTACGGTCGGTCTATTTTTTTGTTCTTCCCGTTTATTTTTTTTCGTTCCCGTTTATTGTTAGAGTTTTGTTTCATTATAGGGGTGGATTATTAGAGTTCTTTTTTCATACAGGGGGCAACTATGGGATTTTTTGATTCTTCTTCAA
>ERZ791859.779-NODE-779-length-17820-cov-2.756882_pt1 | contig 17820 bp, 9 predicted proteins | sample MGYA00509943_ERZ791859 | MGnify/ENA primary metagenome ERZ791859 (study PRJEB30046, sample SAMN00792065) | human gut metagenome | study: EMG produced TPA metagenomics assembly of the A metagenome-wide association study of gut microbiota in type 2... | reverse complement strand
TATCGAACGACCAAGTTCTGCAAAGACTTTGCAGATTTCGTATATTGGAATGCAGGCGCAAGAAGTGGCAATTAAACCCCATTTAAAAATCACATTGAAGCCGGATGCTAAACAATTAGATGAGATTATAGTTGTTGCTTATGGTACTGCTAAGAAATCAGCATTTACCGGTTCTGCTTCAACTATTAAAGCTGATAAATTGGAAGAGAGAATTGTGTCGAATATCACCAATGCCCTCTCCGGACAGGTGGCCGGTATTCAGACAGTAAATGCTAACGGAGCTCCGGGAGCGTCTGCGACAGTTCGTATCCGTGGTATCGGTTCTATGAGTTCAAGCAATGCTCCGTTGTATGTAGTAGACGGAGTACCTTATGATGGTGATATGTCTTCCATTAACCCTCAAGATATAGAATCCCTTTCTGTATTGAAGGATGCGGCTGCTAACTCTATTTATGGAGCACGCGGAGCGAATGGAGTTATCTTGATTACAACTAAATCTGCTAAAACAGAAAAAGCAAAGGTCACATTTGATGCCAAATGGGGGTCCAATTCGCGCATGGTTCCTCAATATGATGTAATTGGAACGGCAGAATATTACGAAACGCAGTACAAGACTTTGTACAATTCCAAGATCTATACCGGTTCCTCTAAGGCCGAAGCTTATAATTATGCAGATAAAACTTTGTTGGACGCAAAAAATGGTGGATTGGGATACCTTGTTTATACCGTGCCTGATGGTGAAAAATTGATTGGTAACAATTTCAAGCTTAATCCGAATGCTAAGTTAGGGTATTCTGATGGTAAATATTATTATACTCCTGACGATTGGTATGACGAAGTATTCAGTTCAAATTTCCGTCAGGAATACAATGTTAATATCTCAGGCCGTTCTGACAAATTGAATTACTATGCAAGTGTCGGTTACCTGAATGATTCCGGTATTATTCAAAATTCTGCTTACAAACGTTATACCGGTCGTGCAAAAGTTGATTATCAAGCTAAAGAATGGTTAAAAGTAGGAACCAACATTGCATACACTTATTCGGATTCACAAGCTCCTGACTATCAGGATGGTGATTCTTGGGGAAGTTCTGCTAACTTATTTTATGTATCCAATACAATTGCACCGATCTATCCTTTATATGTACGTAATGCTGACGGAAGTATTGCTATCAATCCCAACACAGGGTATAAAATCTATGACTCGGGTAACAACAGCGGCTTTTCTCGTCCTTCGGTAACTGGAAATGCGGCTAGAGACATCGAACTGAACCGTCAGCATGAATATACCGATTTGTTAAGTGGAAAATGGTATGCTAACATCACTCCGATTGAAGGTTTGACGCTGACTGCCAATATTTCTGCGAATGTACAGAACAGCCGTTTGAACCAGTTGAGCAGTGCTTTCGGATCTGCATCGGCAGATGATGGTTCTGTTTTTGTACAGCATACCAGAATGATGGGAGTGAATAACCAGTATCTGGCAACCTATGCACGTACGTTTGCCGATAAGCATAATGCAGATTTATTGGTCGGTTATGAACAATACCGTTATAAGAATCAAGTACTCTACGGAGAAAACACCAATCTGTACAACCCATATATCGGTGAGTTGAATAATGCCGGAGGTATAGACAAGAAGAATGCGAAATCATATACGGACAATTATATGACCGAAGGTATTTTGAGCCGTTTGCAATATAACTATGACGGAAAATACTTCCTCAGTGCTTCTTATCGTCGTGACGCTTCTTCACGTTTCCATAAAGATCACCGTTGGGGTAACTTCGGAAGTGTAGGTGGAGCTTGGCTGATTAACCACGAAAAGTTCATGGAAAACGTGAAATGGGTGAATATGTTGAAATTGAAAGCTAGTTGGGGTGTGCAGGGTAATGACAGACTGCTGATTACTGTAAACGGTGTACAGCGTGACAACTGGTATGCTTATCAAGACCAGTATGATGTGAACTACGCTAACGGGCAATATTCACTGATTCTCAAATATAAAGGAACGAAAGATCTGACTTGGGAAACGTCTTATGCTTTCAATATCGGTACTGACTTTGAATTATTCAACAACCGTTTGAATGGTACTATTGAATATTTCAGCAGAAAAACTGTCGATTTGTTGTATAACAAACCGATCCCTGTATCATCCGGTATCAGTACAGGCTATGAGCCGACCAACGTGGGCGATATTATGAATAAGGGTGTTGAATTGGATTTGAACGGCATTATCCTTCGCGGAAAGGATTATGAATGGGCTATGAACTTCAACCTGACGCACTATACCAATAAAATTACTGCATTGGATCCGGATTTGGAGAAAAATGGCGGTCAAAAAGGTTCTTATTATATTTACCGGGTAGGAGGATCTCTTTACCAGTCTTATTTGAAAACATACGCCGGAGTAGATCCGGATACGGGAAAGGCATTGTATTATGTGGATCCGGATAATGGTGATTATACAAAGACTTCTAACTATGAAGAAGCCCAACAAGCGGATCAGGGTACTACGTTGCCAAAAGTATATGGTGGTTTGGGGACTTCAGTGCGATTCTACGGTTTTGATTTCTCATTGCAGCTTTCTTATCAGTTGGGCGGCAAATATTACGACGGGGCTTATCAGGCATATATGCACAATGGAAATAGTGGTATGCAAGGTACAAACTGGTCTACGGACATCCGTAAAGCGTGGACACCGGACAATCGTTATACTGACGTACCTCGTTTAAGTGCAAGTGATGCAAGCTACCAACAGGATTCCAGCCGTTTCCTTGTTAGCTCGGATTATCTCAGCCTTAACAATATTACATTGGGATATACAATACCGAAACGTTTGACCAGCAAACTGGGACTATCTCATTGTAGAGTTTATTTGACGGCTGACAATGTAGCTCTTTTATCGGCACGCAAAGGTCTTGACCCGCGTTTGGGATTAGGTCTGGGAAGCTCGACTGCTGAAAGTGGTGCCAATACTACCAGTTCATATTCTGCGATGCGTACTATCACAGGAGGAATTTCTCTTACGTTTTAATTAAAAAAGAAAGAACTATGAAACGAATAAATAAGTTTGCACTTTTTATATTGGGAGCATTATCGTTTGCTTCCTGCTCTGACATCAATGACATTGAGAGTGAGGGCTACCGAATTACAGGTGAACAGATAGATGATGCTACATCTGTCATCCCTTCCCGTGTGGAGGCTAAAATTGCAGGTATGTATAGCAGCATGGGGACAGTGTGTGCTGCATTTCCTTCTGATACCAGAGATGATGACGGTGGTTATCCGACAGTTTGTCTTTCTCAGGATTTGAATGGCCCGGATATGATCTGTGCCAATAATGGTTATAACTGGTTTTCTGTCAGCAGTGAATATAGTGACCGTTATGCTACGTATGCCAATCCCTTTGCACGTTATGCTATCTTTTATAATCAGATAAAAGCGGCGAATGATATTATTCTTTCTATTGATCCGGCGACGGCGAGTGAGACTGAAAAGTATTATTTAGGACAAGCTAAGGCGGTTCGTGCGTTTGATTATTTATGTCTGGCACCTTATTATCAGTTCCGCTATGCTACCAGTAAAGACCTTCCATGTGTGCCGTTGATAACGGAAGAAACGACTAATTTTGTCAATAATCCTCGTGCTACGGTAGGTAAGGTCTACGAACAAATTATAAGTGACTTGAATAGTGCTATTGATTTGTTGGAAGGATATAACCGTCAGGGAGATAAGACTCGTATCGACCAACAGGTTGCTTATGGGTTACGTGCACGTGCTCACTTGTATATGGGAATGTGGCAAGAAGCATACAATGATGCTGATAAGGCAATGGAAGGCTATACTCCTTATACTAAAGAAGAAGTGTCCAAACCTGCTTTTTATGATATATCCGATCATAACTGGATGTGGGGAATTAACGTTTCTGTACCTATGGTGAATAAGAATGCGTATGCAACTCCGGCAGGACAATTAGGGTCATTCTCCAGTTATGCTTACACGGCGGGAGTAGCCATGTATAAGACTATAAACTCCTTGCTTTATAAGAAAATCTCAACATCAGATGTCCGCAAACAATGGTGGGTCGATGAAAACCTGAAATCAGACGCATTATCTGGACTTAGCTGGGGCTCTGCAATTGGAAATGATATTTCGACATTGGAAATAGAAGATGTAAAAATGAAATTTATCAAATATACCAATGTGAAGTTCGGAATGAAAAGTGGTATAGGAAGCTCCAATAATGACAATGACTGGTGTATCATGCGTGCCGAGGAGATGATTCTTATCAAAGCGGAAGCTTTGGCACAACAGAATGACGAAGGTAATGCTGCTAAAGAGCTTAAGGTATTGCTGGATGAGCGTGATGCGAGTTGGAACAAAAGTTCTGTAACTGTTGATGATGTTTGGTTGCAACGTCGTATTGAATTATGGGGTGAAGGCTTCTCTATGGCAGATATTATGCGTTTGGGTAAACCTGTTGTTCGCTTCCAGGGAAGTGACAAGGGAAACTGGCCGGATGCTTTCTGTTTCAATATTGCTGCTGATGACCCTTGGTTGCTGTTGCGTATCCCGCAGAAAGAAAGCAATAACAATGCCGGTATCGTGAATAATACCGGAGGTAACCTTCCCGTAGCAGGGCAGAATCCGAATTTAAAAGATGGTGCAACTGATTAAAATGAATACTACAATGAAAAAAGTAACAAAATATATAGCTTTATTAATTGGAGGAATAGCATTGCTAAGCATGGCTGCTTGCTCCGATGATGATGGACGTACTCCTTCTCCGGCAGTTGATCCCAATTGTATTGGTGCTTCTTTTGTGGGAGATAATATTGGATATGAAGAGTTGGAAGATACTGATCCTAAAGAACTGACGTTGACAATTAGCCGGGATAAGACAGAGGCGGCTGCAACTGTTGCAATTGAGGTACAGGCTAATACGGAAAATATTTTCAACATCCCTCAGAGTGTTAGTTTTGCAGCCGGACAGGCAACGGCTGATCTGGTTATAACTTTTGAAAATGCACAGCTAAAAGAGGAGTATTCGTTTCAAATCTCATTGGAAGCTGCGGCCGTTAATCCATATAAAGGAAACGGACATGCTAGTTTCACTGTTCAATGTTTGAAATGGGTGGATGTTTCGGGAACATTTGCTTTCAAAGACTGGGTATTTGATGAATATAATGCTGGTAAAGAATATAATGTAAAAGTACAACGTGTAGATGGCGAGAATCGTTATCGCATTGTTGATCCGTTCTCGCAAGCTTTGGCAGAGTCAGGAGAAGAAGTTGGTGAACCGGATGAATATTTGTTCTTCACGATTAATCCGAAAAACAATGGAGTCGCTTTCGATAGTTATAATACCGGGTACTTGACAGAAGAAGGATCAGATATCCTAGGATTTAGCTCATTGGACTATTTAGGGGTAGATGATGTGGATTCTAAATATGATCCGACAAGCCATAAGATGACTCTCAATGTCTATTATTACGGGGATGGTCTGATTGGACAAAAAGAATCTGTGCTTACAGTGCCGGATGACTTTAAATTGATACTTGAGGATGAGTGATTCGAATCTAATCAATATTTGAAAGACGATTAACATGAAGAAATAGATCATTTCTTCTTGACAAGAATAAATAGAGAGTATGTTCGCGTTTTAAAAAAACGTAAGCATACTCTCTTTTATTATCTCATTGAAATCATTATCTTTGTCCCCGTGTTATATAGGAAAGAAAAAAGTAAAGAATGAAAGAATTTGTAATATCCGAAGCCAAAGTAGAAATAGCAGTGCTTGTGGGACTCATCACTCAGACGCAGGATGAGCGTAAAACGAACGAGTATCTGGATGAATTGGCGTTCCTTGCCGAGACGGCTGGGGCGGAAGTAGTGAAACGATTTACGCAGAAGTTGCCGACAGCTAACTCGGTGACCTATGTCGGTAAAGGAAAATTGGAGGAGATTAAACAATATATCCGGAACGAGGAGGAAGAAGAACGTGAAGTGGGAATGGTTATCTTTGATGATGAACTTTCTGCGAAACAGATACGTAATATTGAAGCTGAGCTGAAAATTAAAATACTTGACCGTACATCACTGATTCTCGATATATTCGCGATGCGTGCTCAGACTGCTAATGCAAAGACGCAGGTGGAACTTGCCCAGTATAAATATATGTTGCCACGCCTGCAACGACTCTGGACTCACTTGGAACGCCAGGGAGGCGGTTCCGGAGCCGGTGGCGGTAAAGGTTCCGTGGGGCTTCGCGGACCGGGAGAAACGCAACTCGAAATGGACCGCCGTATCATCTTGAACCGTATGTCGTTACTGAAAGAACGTTTGGCAGAGATTGACAAGCAGAAAGCTACCCAGCGCAAAAATCGTGGACGCATGATACGCGTTGCATTAGTAGGTTACACTAATGTCGGAAAATCAACCATGATGAACCTTCTCTCGAAGAGCGAAGTGTTTGCCGAGAACAAACTATTTGCTACTCTGGATACCACTGTGCGTAAAGTGATTATCGATAACCTGCCGTTCTTGTTATCCGATACGGTAGGATTTATCCGTAAATTGCCGACTGATTTGGTCGATTCGTTCAAGTCGACGCTCGACGAGGTGCGTGAAGCGGATTTGCTTGTGCATGTAGTCGATATTTCTCACCCCGGATTTGAAGAACAGATCGAAGTGGTAAACAAGACACTTGCCGAAATTGGCGGCGGTGGCAAACCCATGATACTTGTATTCAATAAAATAGACGCTTACACCTATGTGGAGAAAGCGCCGGATGACCTTACCCCCCGAACGAAAGAAAACTTAACACTCGAAGAACTGATGAAGACGTGGATGGCAAAAATGGAAGACAACTGTCTCTTTATTTCCGCCCGCGAAAGAATCAATATGGACGAACTGAAAAGCGTAGTTTATCAACGAGTGAAAGAATTACACGTTCAGAAATACCCCTATAACGATTTTCTTTATCAGATCTACGAAGAGGAGGAATTAATCAATGTGCTGCTTTGCTGATTGGGGGAAGCGGCACATTACTTATATTTATTAATATGAAAGATTATCGTAGACTAACTGAAGATGAAGTGCTTCAGTTAAAGAGCCAGTCGTGTCTGGCTGATGATTGGGGAAATGTATCAGTTGCAGAGGGGTTTAATTGTGAGTACGTTCATCACACCCGTTTTTCGGGAGAAGTGAAACTGGGTGTATTTGATGCTGAATTTACATTGCCGGGAGGCATCAGGAAACATTCCGGATTGCGTCATGTAACTTTGCACAATGTGACAGTAGGGGATAACTGCTGCATTGAAAACATTCAGAACTACATTGCTAATTATGAGATCGGTAATGATACCTTCATTGAGAATGTGGATATCATTCTGGTGGACAGGCTTACTACTTTCGGTAATGGGGTAGAGGCGACAGTTCTTAATGAAACAGGAGGGCGTGAAGTACTCATTAACGACAAGTTGTCAGCGCATCAGGCCTACATATTGGCGTTGTACCGTCATCGTCCTGAACTAATCAGTCGCATGAAAGCGATTACGGATTACTATTCCAATAAGCACGCTTCTACTGTCGGCAGTATTGGTGATCATGTGATGATTCTCAATACAGGTTCAATCAGAAATGTCAGGATTGGTGATTATTGCCACATCTGTGGAACCTGTCGGCTGACCAATGGCAGTATCAATAGTAATGTGACGGCACCTGTGCATATCGGTCACGGGGTGATCTGCGACGACTTTATTATCTCTTCCGGTTCAGACGTGGACGACGGAACGATGCTAAGCCGTTGCTTTGTCGGACAAGCTTGTAAACTGGGACACAATTATTCTGCTTCCGACTCGTTATTCTTCAGCAACTGCCAGGGAGAAAATGGAGAAGCGTGCGCTATCTTCGCAGGCCCTTTCACGGTGACTCACCATAAATCGACTTTGTTGATTGCCGGAATGTTCTCATTCATGAATGCAGGTTCGGGATCTAATCAGAGTAATCATATGTATAAGTTGGGACCGATTCATCAGGGGACCATGGAAAGAGGGGCAAAAACGACTTCTGATTCATATATCTTATGGCCGGCACGTGTCGGAGCTTTTTCTTTGGTAATGGGACGTCATGTAAACCATGCCGACACTTCCAATCTTCCTTTCTCCTATTTGATAGAACAACGGAATACCACTTATCTGGTTCCCGGAGTGAATCTGAGAAGTGTCGGGACAATCCGTGACGCCCAGAAATGGCCGAAACGTGACAAACGGAAAGATCCGAACCGGCTTGATTATATCAATTATAACCTTTTGAGTCCATATACCATTCAAAAGATGTTCAAGGGACGTTCTATTTTGAAGGAATTGAAACGGGTATCCGGCGAAACCTCTGAAATCTACTCTTACCAGAGTGCAAAGATCAAGAATTCTTCTTTGAATAACGGGATTCGTTTCTATGAGATTGCCATCAACAAATTCCTGGGGAACTCTATCATAAAACGGTTGGAAGGCATTAATTTCCAAAGTAATGACGAAATCCGCCAGCGCCTGAAACCGGATACGGAAATCGGTGTCGGCGAATGGGTGGACATCTCCGGACTGATTGCTCCCAAGAGTGAAATAGACCGATTGTTGGACGGTATCGAAAACGGCTCTATTAACCGCCTGAAATCTATTAATGCCAGTTTTGCGGAAATGCATGAAAACTATTACACGTATGAATGGACCTGGGCATATAATAAGATTCAGGAATTTTATGGCTTGAATCCGGAAACGGTAACTGCTCAGGACGTGGTTACTATCGTGAAAGCATGGCAGAAGGCTGTGGTAGGGTTGGATAAAATGGTTTATGAAGACGCAAAGAAAGAGTTCTCGCTTTCTTCAATGACCGGATTCGGTGTTGATGGTTCTCGCGATGATATGAAACAGGATTTCGAACAAGTACGTGGTGACTTTGAAAGCAATACATTCGTGACTGCAGTTTTGAAACACATCGAGGACAAAACTGCTTTAGGAAATGAACTGATTAAACGAATCGAACATATACAATAAGTGAACCAAACTATGAATCGATGAGCGGTGGACATTGTACAATAAAGTACAATTCGTTCACCGTCTTCATTTGTACCTCGTCATTCTCCGTTATTCATTCTTAATTCTTCTTCTTTCCTTTCTCATTCTTCATTCTTAATTATTACCTTTGCCTCACTAACTAACATTACGTAATAAAATAAGAAACTTATGGCAACACCTCCGTTTAAGTATCAACCCATGTTTGAAAAGGGAAAAGATACAACTGAGTATTATCTGCTTACGAAAGACTATGTGTCGGTAAGTGAGTTTGAAGGAAACCCTATCCTGAAAATTGAGAAAGAAGGTCTGACTGCAATGGCCAATGCTGCTTTCCGTGATGTATCATTTATGCTTCGTCGTTCGCACAACGAACAGGTAGGAAAAATCTTGGGCGATCCGGAATCCAGCGAGAATGACAAGTACGTGGCACTGACTTTCCTGCGTAATGCAGAAGTGGCATCGAAAGGTATACTTCCATTCTGCCAGGATACCGGTACTGCTATTATTCACGGTGAAAAAGGACAGCAGGTATGGACAGGGTATTCTGACGAAGAGGCTCTTTCGCTGGGTGTTTACAAAACATATACTGAAGAAAATCTGCGTTACTCTCAGAATGCACCTCTGAATATGTATGATGAGGTAAATACAAAATGTAACCTTCCTGCACAGATTGACATTGAGGCTACTGAAGGTATGGAGTATGAATTTCTTTGTGTAACAAAAGGAGGTGGTTCTGCCAACAAAACATATTTGTATCAGGAAACAAAGGCAATTCTGAATCCGGGTACATTGGTTCCGTTCCTGGTTGAAAAGATGAAAACATTGGGAACTGCTGCTTGCCCTCCTTACCATATCGCTTTCGTTATCGGCGGTACTTCTGCCGAAAAGAATTTGCTGACAGTGAAATTGGCTTCTACTCATTTCTATGATAACCTGCCGACTACCGGAAACGAATATGGTCGTGCATTCCGTGATGTCGAACTGGAGAAAGAAGTATTGGCAGAAGCTCACAAGATTGGCCTTGGCGCTCAATTCGGTGGTAAATATCTGGCTCATGACGTACGTATCATTCGTTTGCCCCGCCATGGTGCTTCTTGCCCGGTAGGTTTGGGAGTATCTTGCTCTGCCGACCGTAACATCAAATGTAAAATCAATAAAGAAGGTATCTGGATTGAGAAACTGGATTCAAATCCGGGCGAACTTATCCCGGCAGAATTACGTAAGGCAGGCGAAGGCGATGTTGTGAAGATTGACCTGAACCGTCCGATGTCCGAAATACTGAAAGAGTTGACTAAATATCCGGTATCTACCCGTTTGTCATTGAATGGTACGATTATCGTAGGTCGTGATATTGCTCACGCCAAGCTGAAAGAACGTTTGGACCGTGGCGAGGACCTGCCTCAATACATTAAGGATCATCCTATCTACTATGCAGGTCCGGCAAAAACTCCGGAAGGCATGGCTTGTGGTTCAATGGGCCCGACTACTGCAGGACGTATGGATTCGTATGTGGAACTGTTCCAGAGTCACGGTGGCAGCATGGTTATGTTGGCGAAAGGTAACCGTAGCCAGCAGGTGACAGATGCTTGTCAGAAATATGGTGGTTTCTATCTGGGCTCTATCGGTGGTCCGGCAGCTATCCTTGCTCAAAATAATATCAAGAGCATCGAATGTGTGGAATATCCGGAACTGGGCATGGAAGCTATCTGGAAGATTGAAGTAGAAGATTTCCCGGCATTCATTCTGGTAGATGATAAGGGCAATGACTTCTTCAAACAGTTAAAACCGTGGAATTGCACTAAATAATTTGTTTGCAGTTCTGATTCAATAAATGATTTATTTAAGGGATACCTGTCAAATTCGTATAGGCATCCCTTTTTTACTAACTCTCTTTTTCTAATCACTAACTATTATGAAACCACCGACAATCGAATTAAACAATCCGAAGAACCAACATATCGTCTGGTTGGATGTAGTACGCCTTATTGCCATGTTTACAGTTGTTTGCTGCCATTGTACCGACCCATTCAACTTCTATCCGGGCACAGCTCCCAATATTGGGGAAATAAAATTGTGGGGAGCCATTTACGGTGCTGTACTTCGTCCGTGTGTGCCTCTGTTTGTAATGATTACAGGCGCATTGCTCTTGCCTGTCCGGGGTGACGCTTCTACTTTTTATAAAAAACGTATTCCCCGTGTTTTTTATCCGTTCTTAATTTGGTCTATTATCTATAATCTTTTCCCTTGGATTACCGGCTTATTGGGGTTAGACCCAAAGATTATCCTTGATTTCTTTCCTTATTCCGGTGAAGAAGTGATGCAGCAATCCCTTTCAGTAGCTATACAATACATTCTGACAATTCCTTTTAACTTCTCCCTTTTGGCAGTGCACATGTGGTATATCTATCTGCTTATCGGACTCTATCTTTACCTGCCTGTTTTTTCGGCATGGGTGGAAAAAGCTTCGCAACGGGCTAAGTTAATGTTCCTGCTGGCTTGGGGAGTGACATTGTTGCTACCTTATTATTATCAGTTTGTTTCCCCTTACTTATGGGGCTCTTGCTCTTGGAATTCTTTTGGAATGTTATATGCATTTGCCGGTTTCAACGGATACTTATTGTTAGGACATTATCTGAAAGATCTCGATTGGAGCCTGAAGAAAACATTGGCAATCGGTATTCCGATGTTTGTGGTGGGGTATGTCGTGACGTTCTTTGGTTTCCGTTACATGACAGCTTTGCCGGATTGTACGGACGAAATGTTGGAACTCTTTTTTATCTATTGTTCTCTCAATGTGGTGATGATGACAATTCCTGTATTTATGTTGGCTAAGAAAGTCAATGTCCGTTCGGAAAGAGTACGGAAGGCATTGGCTAACCTGACCGTATGTGGTTTCGGTGTCTATATGATACATTACTTCTTTACCGGTCCGTCAGTGGTATTGGTAAGAACACTCAATATACCTATTCCTTTACAGATACCGATAGCTGCGATAGTCGCTTTTCTGGTGTCCTGGTTGATTGTAAACTTGGTGAATCGTATCGGTAAACCTGCTAAATACATCATGGGATAATCTGTAAAACGATATACTATAAACGCGATAAACGGTGAACAAACTGCGCAATATACTGCCAGTTGTGTTCACCGTTCATCGTTTATTATTCACGTAGTTTTTCTATTCTTCCAGGTATTTTGTAATCTTTCCGCTGATTTGCAGCAAAGAGATCTCGCAAAGTTTGGTGTTATATTCTGCGGAGAGGATGCGTTCTTCTGCATCCAGCAAACTCTTTTGTGCTTCACGTACCTCAAAACCGGAAAGGTCTCCCTGTATATAACGATCCATGGCAATATCGTGATTGTCTTTGGCAGTTACGAGGTTCTGACGTTCCAGATTCAGTAATTGAAGGTTGTTGCGATAAGCCTGCCATAAATTACTAAGGTCGGAGCGAAGGGTAAGCTCCAATTCCTGACGTTCCAGACGGCGGTTCTTGAAGGCAAGGGTTGCATTCCGCTTTTCACGGCGGCGGTTGCCGTCGAATATATTAAATCCGACAGTTACTCCGGCATTGAAGCCCAAGTTTCCCCTCCGGCTGGTTGCATTAATATCGTACTTATTAAAGGTATATCCATATCCCGTATTCAGTTTAAGGTACGGATAGTTACGTGAATTTACCTTTTTATAATCCAATTGCGCAAGTACCGTATTCTGATCTGCTTTCAGTAAAGAAGCGTTCGTTGCCAGTGTGCCATTCCATAACTCCTCAAATTTCAAATCCCCATGTACGTCGATCGTGGAGTCTTTGATTATAATAGCCTGATTAACATTCTTGTTAGCCATTAGCTCATTTAACTGGATACGCGATGAGTGCAGCAATTCCTGTTGTTTGATATATTGAGCACTGTCTGCATTGAAGTCTACTTTCGCCTGTTGATAATCCAATCCTGAGAACTTTCCGACAAGATGACTCGCTTCTGCTATACGCAGGCGTTCTTTGGAGAGCGACATTGCATAATGAAAGTTTTTCAGACGGATCTTCTGTTGGATAAAGTTGTAATATTCCGAGGTCAGGTCCGCAATGAAATCCTCAATGGCGATACGGGTGTTAGTTTCTCCCTGACGTTCCAATTCCTTCAACTGTTTGTACGTTGTACTGATATTGAATCCGTCGAAAATAGTCCAGTTGAGGTTAAGCCCGACGTTGACGGTCTGGTCATAGACCCCATTGTTTTTTGTAATCTCTCCGGTGGCACGGGCCTTACTTTCAATATTATCCAGGTTTCCGGTATATCCGGCAGAGAAATCCAATGTAGGGAAGTATCCTGCATTCCCTAACGTTGCATTGTTCTTGCTGATTTGTTCCTCGTTATGGACGATGCGCAACGAGTAATTGTTTTGCAGTCCTTCCTCCAAACACTCTTTCAGTGTGAGGACTTGTTGCGCCTTCGCAGTAGAAACTGACAAGAAGGCACATGCGGTAACTATATATATGATACGTTTCATGCAAATTCCTTTCTGTTTCATTCGGTTAGTTTTTTGATTCGGTTGGTCGAGATATAACTGTAAATAGCCGGTACGATATACATGGTAAGTAGGGTAGAAACGACCATACCACCTACTACTGCCGTACCCATGGCAATACGCTGATTACAGCCTTCTCCGGTGGCGAATGCCAACGGGATAAGTCCCAGAACTGTAGAAGCGCTTGTCATAAGAATCGGGCGGAGACGTTGCAGGGCGGCATCTTTGATAGCACTCATTTTATCCTCTCCGGCCTCCTGTTTCTGATTGGCAAATTCCACAATCAGGATACCGTTCTTTGCCACTAGACCAATCAGCATAATAATACCAATCTGACTGAAAATATTCATTGTTATATCTCCGAAATACATGAATACCAATGCTCCGGCAATAGCCAACGGTACTGTCAACATGATAATCAATGGATCTTTAAAACTCTCGAATTGCGCAGCCAGAATCAGGTAAATCAGAAGAATAGCCAAGACAAAGGCAAACATCAGACTGGAAGAACTCTCACGATATTCTTTGGAGTCACCCGCCAAAGCTGTTCGGAACGTGTCGTCCAATGTTTCCTTGGCAATCTTATCCATTTCGTCCAGTCCTTGTCCGATCGTTTTTCCGTCTGCCAATCCTGCGGAAATAGTAGCTGATACAAATCGGTTATACCGGTATAACTTTGGAGGAGCGATACCACTTTCCAACTCAATCAAGTTATCCAACTGAATCATATCCCCATTGCTGCTGCGAACATAAATGGCTTTCAAATCGGCCGGCTTATTCCTCTGCTGACGATTGATCTCGCCGAGAATCTCGTATTGCTTTCCGTTCATATAGAAATATCCCATACGCTGGCCACTCAATCCGTATTGCAATGTTTGAGCAATATTCTTGGTACTAACTCCCATGATACTGGACTTGTCACGGTTAATCTGAATACGGGCTTCCGGCTTACTGAACTTCAAGTCTACGTCTGCCATCTGAAAGACCGGATTCTCATATACTTTAGCCATAAACTTGGGCAGTACTTCTTCCAGCTTCTCCAGATTAGTAGCTTGAAGCACATACTGGACAGGCATACTTCCACGACGTCCTCCGAAAGAAGACTGCTGTTGCACAAACGAACGTGCCATTGTCTTGCTCCGTATTTCTTTCGAAATCTTTTCGGCAACTTCCATTTGCGTGTAGTTACGATCTTTCATGTCTTTCAGCGTGATACGCACGTTTCCGCTACCACTGGATACACGGGCAGTAACAGATTCTGCGTCAGGAAGAATGGAATCGACAAGCTGGTTGATATCTTCCGTATAATCCCGAATATATTCATAAGTGACACCCTCTGCACCTCGTGTGTTGATACTGATTTGAGAACGGTCTTCAAGAGGAGCCATTTCCGCAGGAATAGCATTCCATAGAACTCCAATCAGGCAAATAGTAATAAAAGTGAAAGGAAGGGCAATCCAACGTTTGTTCAAGAAAGCAGCTAGCGAACGGCTGTATAGCCGGTTCATGCCTTCAAAGAACGGTTCGGTCTTTGCATAGAACCAGCTTTGCTTTTCCCGTTTGATCAGTAGTTTGGTTGCCAACATCGGAGTGAAAGTCAGTGCCGCGAACGAAGAAATGATAACCGAACCCGAAATTACGATACTGAACTCTCGGAATAACCGTCCCGTCATACCGTCCATGAAGACAATCGGGAAGAATACGGCAACCAGTGTGATCGTCGTTGAAATAACAGCAAAGAAAATCTCTTTCGCTCCTTCGATCCCTGCCTCTTTCGGGCTCATTCCCTTTTCAATGCGGATGTAGATATTCTCCGTCATAACAATCGCATCGTCCACCACCAGTCCCACGGACAACACAATGGCAAGCATGGAAAGTACATTAATAGAGAATCCCGCCAGATACATAACGAAGAATGCTCCGATAAGGGAAACGGGAATCACGATACATGGTACCAGTGTCACACGCCAGTCGCGCAGGAAAAGGAAGATGATGATGATAACGAGTACAAAAGCCTCATATACAGTAGACTTAACCTCATTGATAGACGCACGAATAAATTTGGTGTTATCAAACCCATAATTATAGTGCACGTCTTCCGGCAAGTCTTTTTTCATTTGTTCCATACGCTGGTATACAGCGTCGGCGATTTCAATATGGTTTGCACCCGGCTGTGGAATTACTACCACGCCGACCATGGGTACGCCGTTCATCTTCATGTAGCTCTTGATGTCGGCTGGCCCCAACTCGGCACGTCCGATGTCACTGAAACGTACAATTCGGTTGTTCTCCTCCTTGATAATCAGGTCATTGAATTCATCTGCCGTGTGCATCAGTCCTAATGTACGGATCGTCAACTCGGTAGTATTTCCTTCGATACTACCGGAAGGAAGTTCTACGTTTTCATTGTCAACTGCATTTTTTACATCGATAGGAGTAATTCCGTAACCTGCCATTTTCACAGGGTCGAGCCAGAGACGCATGGAGTAACGTTTCTCTCCCCAGATAGACACACTACTTACATCGGAAATTGTTTGCAACTGTTCTTTGACTGTCAAATCTGCGATTTCACTCAACTCCAGCAGCGAACGTTTGTCACTTTGAAGAGCAACCATTAAGATAGGCATGGCGTCCGCATCCGCTTTTGAGACGGTAGGAGGGTCACAGTCGCGAGGTAAATAACGTTGTGCACGTGAAACTTTATCACGAACGTCGTTTGCGGCGGTTTCCAGGTCGACAGACAATTCAAACTCTACGGTAATACGACTTTGTCCTTGCTGGCTGACACTGGATAAAGAACGGATACCGGGGATACCATTGATATTCTGTTCCAATGGTTCGGTTATCTGATTTTCGATAACATCGGCATTAGCTCCCGGATATGAGCAACTAACAGAGATAATCGGATTATCTACTGACGGATATTCGCGGACACCCAGATAATTGTATCCGATAAATCCGAACAGGAGAATAATGATTGTCAATACAGTGGCTAATACCGGGCGGCGTATACTTAATTCGGATATATTCATAAGGCGCTGGTATTAATCAATGTTATCAAGTTTCACAGCCAGTCCGGTGCGGAGCTGCAGTGTTCCTGAAGTAATGATTGTATCTCCCATGTGTAGTCCTCTTATCACTTGCACTTCGGATGCTGTACGGATACCGGTAATAATATCCACCGGTTCGGCTTTCCCCGATTTATACAGGTAGACTTTATCTTTCCCCATTTCCGGCACAATAGCTTCCGTAGGGATAGCGATTGCATCGGGAATCTCTTCCTTTTTCAATAAAACACTGGTATAGCGTCCCGGCAGCAGGATGTGGTTTACATTCGGATAAAGTGCGCGGGCTGTGAATTGGTGCAGATTCGGGTCGATTGCCGATTCTACTGCATATACTTGTGCGCCGAAGGCATCTAGTTTACCTTCAACGCTGAAATTCAGGTTGGTTCCTTTTTTAATCTGCTTGGCATAACGTTCTGGTACGGAGAACTCTACTTTCAGCGGGGCGATTTTAGTCAGCTTCGCAACGACAGTGGTCGGAGAGGCGTACGTGCCGACACTGACCTGTCGGAGTCCGATAATCCCGTCAAACGGGGCACGGAGCTCGGTCAATTCGATATTCGCTTTCACTATTTCAATATCGGCATTCAGCGTTGCTAAATCTGTCTTAACTTGTTCGTAGGCTTCCTTGCTGACTGCATCCCGTTTCAGCAGGGCGTCCTGACGGAAAACACGGTCTTCTGCCAGTTTCAGTTGTGAAACCAGTCGTTGTAGTTGTGCCTGTAACTGTCGGTCGTTTACCTTGGCTAGTAACTGGCCTTTCTTGACAGACGTACCTTCTTCAAAGTTGATTTCGACTATTTTTCCGGAAGTTTCGAAAGACAAATCTACTTCTTCATCTGGTAGAAGTACACCGGTAGTCGTAAATTCATCCGTCAATAATTGTGGTTTTATGACTTTGGCATTTACGTTTAAGATTTGTTTTCCTTTTTTTTGATTACCACCCATTACTTTGTCGGCGGCTGCCAGTTCGTCGTTTTTCTTTGGTAATTGTGAGTAGATTCCTCCTCCGATAATTCCGGCACCAACGAGGATAATGATGCCCCATTTAGTTTTCTTATTCATGGTTTAGTATCGTATGTATAGCATGTTATATAATATCTTCACAAACTTAGACACTCTCTGAAAGGAAAGGTTTAATGAGAGAAATGGTAAAAAA
>ERZ791859.748-NODE-748-length-18419-cov-7.201536_pt1 | contig 18419 bp, 9 predicted proteins | sample MGYA00509943_ERZ791859 | MGnify/ENA primary metagenome ERZ791859 (study PRJEB30046, sample SAMN00792065) | human gut metagenome | study: EMG produced TPA metagenomics assembly of the A metagenome-wide association study of gut microbiota in type 2... | reverse complement strand
TTCTGTACGTTCAGGTGCTAGAGCATCAATGCCTGGTATGATGGATACAATCCTTAACCTCGGTCTTAACGAAGAAGTTGTTGAGACTATCGCTGCTCAGTCTGGTAACCCAAGATGGGCTTGGGACTGCTACAGAAGATTCATTCAGATGTATTCTGACGTAGTTATGGAAGTTGGTAAGAAGTATTTTGAAGAGCTTATCGACGAGATGAAGGCTAAGAAGGGCGTTAAGCAGGACGTTGAGCTGAACGCTGAGGATCTTAAGGAACTGGCTAACCAGTTCAAGGCTGAGTACAAGTCTAAGATCGGTTCTGACTTCCCAACTGATCCTAAGGAGCAGCTCATGGGCGCTATCAAGGCTGTATTCCGTTCATGGGATAACCCAAGAGCTAACGTATACAGAAGAGATAACGATATCCCTTATTCATGGGGTACAGCAGTAAACGTTCAGTCCATGGCATTCGGTAACATGGGTGACGACTGCGGTACAGGTGTTGCATTCACAAGAGACCCAGCTACAGGTGCTAAGGGTCTGTTCGGTGAGTTCCTTACAAACGCACAGGGCGAGGACGTTGTTGCCGGTGTTCGTACACCAATGCACATCTCTGAAATGGAGCAGAAGTTCCCAGAGGCATTCGCTGAGTTCAACAAGGTTTGTAAGACACTTGAAGATCACTACAGAGATATGCAGGATATGGAGTTCACTGTTGAGCACGGTAAGCTTTATATGCTTCAGACAAGAAATGGTAAGAGAACTGCACAGGCTGCTCTTAAGATCGCTTGTGACCTCGTTGATGAGGGCATGAGAACTGAGGAAGAGGCTGTTGCAATGATCGACCCAAGAAACCTCGATACACTTCTTCACCCACAGTTCGACGCAAAGGCACTCAAGGCTGCTACTCCTATGGGCAAGGGTCTTGGCGCTTCTCCAGGAGCTGCTTGTGGTAAGATCGTATTCACAGCTGATGACGCTGAGGCTTGGAACGAGAGAGGCGAGAAGGTCGTTCTCGTAAGACTTGAGACATCACCTGAGGACATCACAGGTATGAAGGCTTCACAGGGTATCCTTACAGTTAGAGGCGGTATGACATCACACGCTGCCGTTGTTGCTCGTGGTATGGGTACATGCTGTGTATCTGGCTGCTCAGATATCGTTATGGACGAGGCTAACAAGAAGTTCACACTCGCAGGCAAGGAGTTCCACGAGGGTGACTATATTTCAATCGACGGTTCAACAGGTAACATCTATGATGGTATCATTCCAACTGTTGACGCTACAATCGCCGGCGAGTTCGGCAGAATCATGGGCTGGGCTGACAAGTTCAGAACAATGAAGGTTAGAACAAACGCAGATACTCCTGCTGACGCTAAGAAGGCAAGAGAGCTGGGTGCTGAGGGTATCGGTCTTTGCCGTACAGAGCACATGTTCTTTGATCCTGAGAGAATCGCTGCATTCAGAGAGATGATCTGCTCAGACACAGTTGAAGAGAGAGAAGCTGCTCTTGCTAAGATCGAGCCAATGCAGCAGGCTGACTTCGAGGCTCTTTATGAGGCACTTGAGGGTAACCCTGTTACTATCAGATTCCTTGACCCACCACTTCACGAGTTCGTACCAACAGAAGAGGCTGATATCGAGGCTCTTGCTAAGGCACAGAACAAGCCTGTTGAGACTATCAAGGCTATCATTGCTTCACTCCACGAGTTCAACCCAATGATGGGTCACCGTGGCTGCCGTCTTGCAGTAACATATCCTGAGATCGCTAAGATGCAGACAAAGGCTGTTATCAAGGCTGCAATCAACGTTAAGAAGAATCACCCAGACTGGACAGTTAAGCCTGAGATCATGATTCCACTGGTAAATGATATCAAGGAACTTAAGTATGTTAAGAAGTTCGTTGTTGAGACTGCTGACGCTGAGATCAAGGCTGCTGGTTCTGACCTTGAGTACGAGGTTGGTACAATGATCGAGATCCCAAGAGCTGCTCTTACAGCTGACGAGATCGCTAAGGAAGCTGACTTCTTCTGCTTCGGTACAAACGACCTTACACAGATGACATTCGGTTTCTCAAGAGATGACGCTGGTAAGTTCCTCAATGCTTACTATGATGCAAAGATCTACGAGAACGATCCATTTGCTAAGCTCGACCAGAACGGCGTAGGCAAGCTTATGGAAATGGCTCTTGAACTTGGTAAGCCAGTTAATCCAAAGCTTCACTGCGGTATCTGCGGTGAGCACGGCGGCGACCCAACATCTGTTGAGTTCTGCAACAAGATCGGTCTTGACTATGTATCTTGCTCACCATTCAGAGTTCCAATTGCTAGACTTGCTGCTGCACAGGCAGCTATCGCAAATAGGTAGGAGTTCTCTTTCCCTTGAATTGCCGCTTAGTTTCGAGCAGGCAGCAGCCTATCGAAAGGCTAACGGACAGTATGTAAGGAAAAATCAGTGGAGAGATACCACTGTAAGGGTATTCATAGACCTTGATTAACAGTTAAATATGATAAGCGTATCATTAGAAATAGTGGTACGCTTATTTTTTTGTCTCTTTTTGCAGATTTGTCCTTTCCCCTGCTATCAAATATAATGAAGCTAAAGAAGTGGAGGTGTGCTTATGAGAGAGAAATTTAATCATCTGTATTTGGATAGCCACGAAAGAAAACTTTTGATACATAGCCTTGTAGAGTTAAAAAATCAGCTCATACAGCAAGGCAGATATGCGGATTGTGTTGACGAGCTTATTTTTAAGGTCACAAATGCACCGTCTAAGAGAATGAAAATTGAATATGTCTAAGGCAAATTACAAAGCCGCTTATTCTTATTGATTTTAAGAATAGGCGGCTTTTTTGCGTTCTCTGGTACTGTTTACATAGCCACCTTGACAAAGTGGCTAAATCTATGCGAAAGGAGGACGCATCTATGTCAAATTGCAAAGTGATTGCTCTGACTAACCAGAAAGGCGGTGTCGGAAAAACAACCACAGCGGTCAATCTGGGTGTAAGTCTGGTGCAGCAGGATAAAAAAGTCCTACTGGTTGATGCCGATGCACAGGCAAATCTCACGATGGCTTTGGGCTACAACAGACCAGACGATATTCCCATAACGCTCTCTACTGTGATGCAGAACATCATAGACGATAAAACGCTTGATGTTTCACAGGGTATTATCCACCACAGCGAGGGCGTTGACCTGCTTCCGTCAAACATTGAGCTGTCGGGCTTTGAGGTAAGGCTAATCAATGCAATGAGCCGTGAGCGTGTGCTGAAAACCTATGTCAATGAGGTTAAAAAGAATTACGACTATGTGCTTATTGATTGTATGCCGAGTTTAGGTATGATAACCATTAATGCTCTGGCGACGGCTGACAGCGTGATTATCCCAACACAGCCCCACTATCTCTCGGCTAAAGGTCTGGAGCTTTTGCTTCGCTCCGTATCTATGGTCAAGCGGCAAATCAACCCAAAGCTGCGGATAGACGGTATCTTAATGACTATGGTAATGCCCCGTACCAACATTTCTAAGGAAATTACGGCAACGGTCAAAAGTGCATACGGTCAGAAAATCAAGGTATTTGATACCGAGATACCTCATTCTATCCGTGCGGTGGAAGCTACCGCAGAGGGCAAAAGTATTTTTGCTTACGACAAAAGCGGCAAGGTTGCCGCAGCCTATGAGCAGTTCGGAAAGGAGGTGGCAGAGATTGGCGAGAAGCAGAGAAACCAAAATCGAGCTGACCGCATACGATGACCTTTTTCAGACGGACGAAAGTCGTGAGGAAGCAAAGCTAAGCAAGATACGGGATATTCCCATATCGGAGATTGACGAGTTTCCAGACCACCCGTTCAAGGTTTTAATGGACGAAGATATGGAGCAGCTTGTTGAGAGCATCAAGCGAAACGGTGTAATGACCCCTGCGACAGTTCGCTTAAAAGAGGACGGACGGTATGAGCTTATCAGTGGTCACAGGCGAAAAAAGGCTTGTGAACTTGCAGGACTTGAAACGCTGAAATGCGAGGTCAAAGAGCTTACCCGTGACGAAGCCATTATTGTTATGGTGGAAAGTAATCTCCAACGCTCTGTTATTTTGCCGAGTGAGAAAGCGTTTGCGTATAAAATGCGGTTGGAAGCTATGAAACGACAGGCAGGCAGACCCCCGAAAGAAAATGCGTCGCCATTGGCGACTAATTTATCAAAAGGGCGTTCTGATGAGGAATTAGGAGAACTTGTTGGAGAAAGCAAAGACCAGATACGCCGCTATATCCGTCTAACGGAGCTTGTTCCCGAAATCCTGCAAATGGTAGATGAAAGGCAGATTGCTTTCCGCCCTGCGGTTGAGATTTCCTATCTGACCGAGGAACAGCAATACACCCTGCTTGAAGCAATGGAGTACAACGATGCTACCCCGTCATTGGCACAGGCTATTAAAATGAAGAAGTTTAACCAAGACGGCAAGCTCACTTCCGAGGTTATCCAGTCCATTATGGAGGAAGAAAAGCCCAACCAGAAGGAAAAACCTGCTTTCCGTGACGAGAGGATAACCAAGCTCATTCCCAAGACTGTTCCCAGAGGGCAGGAAACGGATTTTGTTGTCAAGGCGTTGGAGTTTTATAACCGACACTTGCAGCGGAACAAGGCTCACGAGAGATAGCCACACACCGAGGGCGAGGTCTGCCCATTTGAGTGGATAGCCATTATTTTTGCTTCCCCCTCTCCACACCTCACCCCCTAACTACTGCCAGTAACTATCCGAGAAAAGAAATACTTTAAGCTGTCCATAACGGGCAGCTTTTTTCGGTCAGTAAGGCAAAATATTCAATCCAAATTACAGGAGGTAACTATGAAAATCCCTAAATTATTGAAAAAGGCTGCGGCTTTTGTAATGGCTGCGGTCACGGCATTATCCATAATGCCTGCGACGGCGTTTGCTGCGGGAGACATCGGGACGATTTCCTTTTCCCACACCTATGACAGCAACGGTAATGCGATGAGGTACAATTCCAGTGCAAATATCGGCGGCTATACCGCAGGCGGAACGGGAAATTACAAGTACCGTATGTTTGTGGACGGAGAGAATGCGTTTTGTATTCAGCCGGGAGTACCGCTGAAAACAGGAAACACCTTGAAAAAGGCTTCCTCTGATACTTGGAACGCCCTTTCAGCCAACCAGAAAAAGGCGGTTGGACTTGCCCTGCTCTATGGGTATCAGGGCAACCGAAATAATCTGTCGGGAAGTGATGATGAAAAATGGCTTGCCACGCAGACCCTCGTATGGGAGTTTGTCACAGGCTGCCGTGAAGCCACAGGCTCATATAACCAGACAAGCACCACCGTTTACAGCCTGCACTTCGGTTCAAATTATGCCAACAGCGGAGCAAGGGCAGTGTATGACCAGATTGTTGCGATGCTGCGTGAGCATAACACCATTCCGAGCTTTATGTCGGGTGGTAAGAATGACATCACAAAGGAGCTTGCCTACAAGGACGGAAAGTACAGCATCACATTGACAGACAGCAACGGCGTCCTTTCTGATTACAGCTTTTCAAGCTCTGACAGCAATGTGAGCGTATCGAAGTCTGGAAATAAGCTGACAATCAGCTCTACCGTAGCTATTAGCGGTTCTGTCCGTATAACGGCAAAGAGGAATAATGTGCCGACGGTCAGCAACAGTGCAAAGCTCATTGCCTATGGCGACCCGAACTTGCAGGACTTGGTAACAGGTGTGGAGAATGCTGATACCGTGTTTGCATATATCAATATCGAAACGCCGACAGGCACGATTGCCCTCAAAAAGGCTTCGGAGGACGGAGTTGTGGAGGGCATCTCTTTTACAATCAAAGGCGATAACTTCAACAAGACAGTTAAGACAGGAAAGGACGGCTCTGTCTCCGTGGAGGGATTATTCCCTGGCACTTATACCGTCACAGAACAGTCCATTGACCGTTATGAGCCGCAGAAAACCCAGACCGTGACCCTTGTTGGAGGAAAAACCTCTACTGTGACCTTCAGCAACACTTTGAAGCGTGGCAGTCTGGAAATCGTCAAGACTTCCGAGGACAATCTGGTGGAGGGAATGAAATTCCACCTTTACGGCACATCTTTAAGCGGATTGCCTGTTGACGAGTATGCCGTGACTGATAAAAACGGACTGGCTAAGTTTGAAAATGTCCTTATCAGTGGCGATACCCCATATGTGGTTGAGGAAGTGGATACCGCAGTCCGCTATGTCGTTCCTGCTTCCCAGACAGCTCCGATTGAATGGAACAAGGTCACAAAACGCAGCTTCGATAATGTATTGAAGAAATTCCAAGTGACTGTGACAAAGACCGATGCAGAAACAGGTTCTCCGCAGGGCGACGCTTCCCTTGTAGGTGCGGTTTACGGCATCTATAAGGGTGAGGAACTGATTGACACCTACACGACTGATGAAAACGGTCAGTTTACGACCAAGTATTATATCTGTGACAATGATTGGACTGTCCGTGAAATCAGTCCGTCCGAGGGGTATCTTCTGGATACCGCAATCCACAAGGTAGGTGCAGAACCAGAGCTTTACACGGTAGAGCTGAACAGTACCTCAAACGCTGTGAATGAACAGGTCATCAAAGGCAATATCGCAATCATCAAGCACACGGATAACGGGGAAACCCAGATTGAAACACCCGAAGAAGGTGCGGTATTTGAAGTGTTTCTCAAATCCGCAGGCAGCTATGAAAATGCAAAGGAAACCGAGCGTGATGTGCTGACCTGTGACGAGAACGGTTTTGCCCAGACAAAGGATATGCCGTATGGCATTTATACCGCCCGCCAGACCTCTGGTTGGGAGGGGCGTGAGCTGATGAAAGACTTTGATGTGTTTATCAGCAAGGACGGTCAGACCTACCGTTACCTTATCAATAACGCTAACTTTGAGAGCTATATCAAAATCGTAAAGAAAGATGCGGAAACAGGCAATACAATCCCGTATGCAGGTGCAGGCTTCCAGATTTACGACCCGAATGGAAACCTTGTGACTATGACTTTCACTTATCCCGAAGTGACGACCATTGACACCTTCTATACTACGGCAGACGGCGACCTTATCACACCGCAGACGCTGGAATACGGCAAAGGCTATTCCCTTGTGGAAGTGCAAGCCCCGTATGGGTATGTCTTAAATTCCGAGCCTGTTTATTTTGATGTGGTGCAGGAAAATTCCGAGGAAGAAAGCGGCATTACCGTTATTGAGGTAGTACGCTCCAATATGGCACAGAAAGGTACAATTACCGTAGAAAAGTCTGGTGAGGTATTCAGCTCCGTGGCAGGCGATAAGGGATTGTATCAGCCGATTTTCTCTGTCAGCGGTCTTGAGGGTGCAGTCTATGAGATTACCGCAGCCGAGGATATTGTCACTCTGGACGGAACGGTCAGAGCAAACAAGGGCGAGGTTGTGGATACCGTTACTACAGGAAAGGACGGTACAGCAAAATCCAAAGAACTGTATCTTGGGAAATATGAGGTTAAGGAAATCACTGCTCCGTATGGAATGGTGCTGAATGAGGAAGTCCATACTGTTGAGCTTGTGTATGCAGGACAGAATGTTGATGTAACGGAAACGGGTACTTCTTTCTATAATGAAAGACAGCGTGTTGAAATCGACCTCATCAAGAGCCTTGCCATTGATAATTCCTACGGCATTGGCAAGAACGGGGAAATCTTTGATGTGACCTTTGGCTTGTATGCGGCAGAGGAACTCACAGCCGCAGACGGAAAGACCATTCCTGCGGACGGTCTGATTGAGGTCATTTCCCTTGATGAAAGCGGTCACGGAAAAGCAATCAGCGACCTGCCGATTGGCAGCTATTATGTGCAGGAAATCTCGACCAATTCCGCATATATTGTCAGCGATGTAAAATACCCTGTTATTTTTGAATACGCAGGACAGGATACCGAAACTGTCCGCATCACAGCCAATGAGGGCGAAGCTATCACAAATGACATTATTTACGGCTCTGTAAGCGGTAAGAAATCTGATGAGGACGGAAAGGCTCTGGGAGGTGCAGTTATCGGTATCTTCAAGACAGGAACTACCGAGTTTACAAAGGAAAATGCGATTGCAGCTACCACATCTAAAGATGATGGTAGTTTTTCTTTTGCCAAAGTGCCGTATGGAACTTGGATAATCCGTGAAATCGAAAGCCCGAAGGGATATGTACTCTCCGAGGAAGAAATCACTGTGACTATCGGCAAGGTGGACGAAGTTGTGGAAATCGAACTTGTCAACTACTTCATTAAGGGCAATATCGCTTTGACAAAGGTTGATGAGGATTATCCCGACAACAAGCTGTCTGGTGCGGTATTTGAGGTTTACTCCGATATAAACGGCGATGGGAAATTGGATAAGGATGATACGCTGCTTGGCGAAATGAAAGAACTAGACGGCGGCGTTTACCAGATGAGCGAACTCCGTTACGGCAAATATCTGGTAAAGGAAACCAAAGCTCCGACAGGCTTTGTGCTTGATGAAGATGTTTATGCCGTATCCATCGAGGAGAACGGCAAGACCTACACCGTGGAAAACAAGGCGGGTGTTGGCTTTATCAATGCAGCACAGAAAGGCTCTCTTAAAATCGTAAAGACTTCCTCTGACGGTAAGGTGGAGGGCTTCTCTTTCCGTGTGACAGGCGTGGACTATGACCAGACCTTTAAGACAGATAAGAACGGAGAAATCGTGATTGAGGGCTTGCGGATTGGCGACTATACCGTATCCGAAGTAAGCGACAAGGCTTCCGCAGGATATATCCTTCCTGCCGATAAACAGGCAACGGTAAAGGTGAACGCTACGGCTATCGTGCAGATGCACAATGAGTTCAGGGATACCCCGAAAACAGGCGACGACTTCAATCTGGGCTTATGGGTAAGCCTTGCGGCTCTGTCTGTTGTCGGTGCGGGCGTTCTCGGATTTGTCGGCTATAAGAACAGAAAAAAGAAAAAGGAGGATTAATTGATGGACGCTAAAACCATTATCGCAATCGTGCTTGTCGTGTTCATTGTGGGTGCGGCGGTATGGCTGAATATCCGTAACAGAAAGAAAAAGTAAGTGGTTTGGGCGGCTGAAAGATGCCGCCCTTTCCTTTATGGAGGTAACAATGAGAAACCTTAAAACCATTGAAAAGAAAGTCAGGGCTGTTTTGGAAAAGAATGAAGATGCCAGAAATGACGATATGGTGCTATATCTTGCACTTTGTAATGCCTGTCTGAAGAATGCAGGGGCAATGCCGCTTGCAGAGATAATGACGCAGCACAAATATCTCGGTCTGCCGAGCTTTGAGAGCGTCAGCAGGACACGCCGCAAGCTGCAGGCACGGTATCCAGAGCTTGCAGGGAGCCGCCCTGTTCAGAAAATGAGAGCCACGGGCGAGAAAGCCTATCGGCGTTATGCCAAAGAATAGAGAGGTGCTTATGGACAAAGAAAAACGCTCCAATCAGAACTATGAAATCATCGAGAGCTGTACTATCGGGAGTACAGAGCTTGTCATCGGTCACAATCCAAACGCACCTAATCCTTATGTGTGTTGGTACTGCAAGGGCGGCTCAAATTATTTCTGGGGTTATTACACGAATGAGCTTGATGATGCACGGCAAAAGCTGAATGAACGATACCAGTCAGAGTGCCGTATGCCCTATAATCAGCCTGCCCAGAAGCAGAAAAACGGTGATGACCGTGAGCGATAAATCAAAATATGACTGCACGACCTGTCCTTATCCCCGATATAAGGACGGGTCAGTTATTTTCTGCGATGTCTGTATCCGCAAGATTTTAGACGAGCAGAAAGAGAAAAAGGAAAGAAAGGAGCAGCCGAATGAGTAAAGAAAAAAGAATGCTCGGTAATTACGAGATTACCCAGAGTATTTATATCGGAGATAAAGAGGTCGTGTTCGGTGTTGATACAAAAGACCCGCATCCCTTTATGGTCTGCTATTGCGACTACCACAACCCTCTGTCAGCAGCGTGGCCGACAGAGGGTGTTACTTCGGACGATTATCTGGAAGCAATGCAGATTTTTGTTGACCGAGTGCAGTCACAGATTGACCGCACCAAAGAGGAATTATCCAAGTTCCCCTTTGATAAGACCGTGTTTACAAAAGAGCATTGTATCCCCGATGACGGTATGCGTAACATCGTGGGTAAAGTGGTGGTTATCAATTCCGAGCCGAAGCGGTATGAATATCAGCACCCCGCCTATCAGCTTATATTGGCAGACGGCGGACACGGAGCAACAGGCGGCAGAGGTCAGGCGGTGTTCGGAACTTGTCTTGCCACAGGCGAAAGAGCCAGATGGGAAAGGTATGATGTGCTTGGCGAGATTAAACCCGAATGTATGCCCGATTGGGCAAAGGAATCCCTTGTGAAAATAAAACAACAGGAAAAAGAGAAAAAGCAACGAAATCGGGAGGAACGCTGATATGGATATACGACCTTTGACCCCGACAGAACAGAAATACACCTATGCCCAGAGTATGCAGCTTGAGGGGCAGACCGGTACTATCGGGCATCTGCGTGGTGACTTTGCCACGACGGGCTATGGCTTTTACACCACTTGGTTTGATACCAGACCCCAATGGAAATCTGACGAATTTAAGGCAGACCTTGATACGGTCATCAATGCTTTACGGGAGGATAAAGGGCTTTTGCATAACCGCTATGATATGAGTGCGTTTGCAAGGCATTTTCCCGAAAGTGCTATTAAGGGCAACTATTGTACTGAGTACGGTTTCCGTGTGGATACGGAGAAACATGCTTTTCTGCTTCGGTGCAATCCCACCAAAGGCGACTATAATTTTTACTGCTATTGCTATGTGAAGGAATGGCTTGATAAGCATATCCAGAAAGCGGAACAAGGTATCCGCTTTATTGACCCTCAATACAAAGAACTGTTCCGTATCCCAGACGGCGGAAAGGTCATTGTCACGACTTCTTGGGGAGAGAAACGGGAGTATCCCTGCCGCTTCATTGATGAATACCATACCGAAGTCGGCAGCAATCTGTACCACATCTGCGAGTTTGCCGAGCGTATGCAGAAAAACGGGGCGACCTATGAGCCGAAGCCTTCGGAACAAACGCCGCAGAAAACAACGAAGCACAAGGATTTAGAACGATAAGGAGGATTTAGAATATGGTTGTTAATCAGAAAGCCGTCAAGGTCTTGAATAAGGTCTTGGAAGCAGGCTTTACCGATGAAAAAGCGATTGCCGCTATGACTATGGACGATATTCTTTCTATGCAGGGCATCACGGTCGCGGATATTACCCTCATCAATGACCTGCAAAAGAGCATTAAATCGAACAAGGTCATTTCTTTTCTTGGCGGTGGTGCGGAGTGAGTAAACAGAAATATTTGAAACAGAAACGATAAGGAGGTGTAGGTTGAATGGCTGCGAAGTATCAGCTAATCACAGAGCTGTATCGGCGTACAGGCGTTGCGGTTGCAAAAAATCCGCAGGCGTGGCAGGGCTTTCTGTCCTCTGCCTGCCGCAACTATAAATGCCGTTTTGACGAACAGCTTTTAATATATGCCCAACGTCCCGATGCTGTCGCCGTTGCGAAGCTCGAAACTTGGAACAGGCAGTTTAAGCGTTGGGTCAATAAGGACAGCAAGGGTATTGCCGTATTTGACCCGAAAGGTCGCAGGAATACGCTGAAATACTATTTTGATGTGTCCGACACCCACGAGGGCTATTATGGCAGCCGTCCTGTTCCGATATGGCAGATGGATAAGCGATACGAGCAGGCTGTTATGGAAAGGCTCTCGGACAGGTTTGGAGATGTGGAAAGCACTGACCTTGCTTCTGCTTTAATGGAAACGGCAAAGAACGCCGTGGAGGACAATCTGCAAGACTATTTTTCTCAGTTAAGGGACTGCACGAAAGATAGCTTTTTGGAAGAACTGGACGACTTTAATATAGAAGTCATTTACAGGCGGCTGGCAGCAAACAGCGTTGCTTTTATGCTGATCAGCCGCTGCGGTCTGGATACGAATGAGTTTTTTGACCGAGAGGATTTTGCGGATATTGTAAATTTCAATACCCCTGCAACGATAAACGCCATCGGCATTGCCACGAGCGATATTGCGGAAATGGCGTTACGGGAAATCTCACATTCTATCCGAAATGTGCAAATGGCGGAAAAAGACCAGAATCGCACCTTTGCACAAAGAACGCAGGCTCAGTATGATAAAGACAGACAACAACCCGAAAGGAGCGAATACAATGAGCGAAATCACTTACAGCAGACAGGGGGATTATCTTATTCCCGACCTAACATTACCGACAGAGCCAGAGCTTCCGCTTGGCAGGTACGCTTTGATGCACAGGGATTATCTGGAGAAGCACAAGCGAGTGACCTATCTCAATCTGCTGACATCGGGCAGGCTGAACGGGCATCTGCACGAGGTAGAGCAGACAGCACTCCAGAGGTTGGAGCTTCTGACGAAGCAGCTCTCAGCCGAGCAGGGCGTGACAGAGGAACTGAAAGAGAAAGCACCGATGCAGTGGGTCGGACTGATGAACAACATCCGCAGCCAAGCGGAGGAAGTGATACTGACCGAACTGATTTACAAGTAAGCGTTGCCAAAGATGATGAGGTTAGGGTCAATCTTCCAACCGTAGATGAACAAATCGAAATGATAGCCGAAGCAGAGGACGAAAATGCCTCTGCTTTTGCTATTTCCCAAGAAGATATTGACTCCGTGCTTCAGAAAGGCAGTGGCGTTGCGGACGGAAAATACCGTATCTACCGCCAATTCCAAAAGGGCGAGGACAGACAGAAAAATATTGAGTTCCTTAAAAATGAGTATGGAACGGGCGGCGGTACGCACATCTTCCCCGATGGTTTCAGCGGTCATTCTTGGCATGACAGCAAAGGTCTTGCCATTGACCGAAACGGCACTTATACCAATCACGACCTTGTGTTGAAATGGTCACAGGTTGAAAAGCGTCTGCGTGAGATGATTAAGGATAACCGCTATCTCAATCCGAAAGAAAAAGACCATTATGCCGATTATCTGGAGAGCGTGTCAGCTCCCCAATATGAGATTGACACCCAGAGGAAAATAGCAAGGCAGCGTTTTATTGACGCCCACCGTGACCTGCCGCCTGCCGACAAACGGGATACCCTTGCTTTGCGGCTATCTGACTTTATCCGTGACTTGGACAGGTACGAAAAAGACCTGTTATCTGTTGTGGGACGAAGCGACCTTGCTGATATTACCGCTGAGCAAATGGAACAGCACCTGTCCGACCCCTCAACTGTTCAACAGCTCATAGACTTTCTTGCACAGGTACAATGGAAAACGACCTCAGTTTTCAGTCGCAGTAATGGGTGGAAGTTTACCGAGGAATTAAGGGAGCTACACCCACTCCGCTACCTCTACAATGAGGGCGATGTGGTGTATATCGGTGCGGATAAATATGAGATTGCAACACTTACCGAGGAAAAGGTCTATCTGCAAAATGCCGAATTCCCTATCTTGGGGCAGGAATACAGCCGAGCCGACTTTGAAGAAAAGCTAACGGAAAATCCTGCAAATGACCATCTGAAGGTGGTCATAACCGAGAAACAGAGGACAGAAACACCGTCCGAGAAAAAGCAGGACGGAATACAGTTTTCTATCGGTTTTTCCGAACACCCTGCCTTTTATGGCAGACAGCTTAATGACCGCTATACGGATTTGAGCTTTGCTCTGGGTAATAAGCTGCTTGGTATTTTGGACGAGAAACAGCACCGTGAGCGTGAGGGCGATAAAAATATCGGGTGGTATCACAAGACAGATTTTGTTATCAAGGCTGTTATCGGCGGCGAGGAATTTAACTATGAAGGGCGGTTTGATATTGGCGATGGTGAGGGCGATTTAATTGCCCACATTAAGAATTTTTACGATTATGCCTTATCGCCAAAGGGCGAACAGCTATATGGAGATGACCGAGAAAGCCTGCTCCGTGGCAGAGATGAGTTTATCCCATTCTTGGAACAGCACACCGAGCTGACCCAAGAGGACGAGAAGCTCCTTGATGAGATTATGGCTACCGAAAGTGATTGGTACAGGACAGCCGAGGAAGCCGAAGAAAAACCACAGGCGTATGCCGATATAATGAATGGCTCAGAAGCTCCTGCCATTGAAATGGAGCAATCCACAGACGACCTCATAGGCAGGGAAATCATCATAGATAACCGTAAATATCTCATTGAGAACATTGGCAAAATCAGCGGCGATGTGTCCCTGCGTGACATCACATTCCAGAACAATGTGGGCTTTCCGATAAACCGAGTGGAGAAAATCGGCTATATCCAAAAGCTATTGGAACAGGAAAAAACCGAATTACCGCCCAAAGAAAAAACGGAAGCTCCTGCCGCAGACCGTCATAATTTCCGTATTACTGATGACGCCATCGGTGTCGGCGGGGCAAAAGAAAAATTCCGTAACAATATGGCGGCAATCAACCTGCTGCACGAGCTTGAAATCGAAAACCGCCTTGCCACACCTGAAGAACAGGAAGTCCTATCTCGGTATGTCGGTTGGGGCGGTCTTTCTATGGCATTTGATGAACACAATGCAGCGTGGGCGGAGGAATTTAAGGAGCTATATGCCAGCCTATCCCCAGAGGAATACCGTGCCGCTATGGAGTCAACGCTGACCGCTTTTTATACGCCGCCTGTTGTTATCAAGGCGATGTATGACGCACTTGACCGCCTGGGCTTTTCACAGGGAAATATCTTGGAGCCGTCCTGCGGGACAGGCAATTTCTTTGGTCTGCTTCCCGAAAGTATGCAAAATAGCAAGCTCCACGGCGTGGAAATCGACTCTCTTACAGGCAGGATTGCAAAGCAGCTCTACCAAAAAGCGAACATTGCCATTGAGGGCTTTGAGAAAACGAATCTCCCAGACGACCATTTTGATGTAGTCATCGGCAATGTGCCGTTTGGGGAGATAAGGGTCAATGACAGCCGATACAACGCCCAGAAGTTCCTCATACACGACTACTTTTTCGCAAAGGCTCTGGATAAAGTCCGTGCCGGCGGCGTTGTGATGTTCATTACCTCAAAGGGTACGACGGATAAAGCAAGTCCAGAGGTACGCAAGTATATCGCCCAGAGAGCCGAGCTTTTAGGTGCTATCCGTCTGCCTGACAACACCTTTAAGGCAAACGCAGGCACGGAGGTCACGAGCGATATTCTTATCCTGCAAAAGCGTGACCGAGTGATGGATATAGAGCCAGACTGGGTACACCTTGATACGGACGAAAACGGTGTTACGATGAACAGATATTTTGTCGAACACCCCGAAATGGTGTTGGGCGAAATAAAGATGGAAAGCACACGCTTTGGTACTTTTGAGCCTGTCTGTAAAGCCCGTAAGGATATACCACTTTCCGAGCTTCTGTCCAATGCAGTTCAGAGGATAAACGGCGAAATCCCAGAGCTTGATAATGGGGTTGATGAAATCTCTGATGAGCAGGAGCTTTCCGTTCCTGCTGACCCGAATGTGCGTAACTTCTCTTTTACTCTGGTGGACGGAAGGGTTTACTTCCGAGAGAATGACCGTATGCACCCTGCTTCTGTGTCGATGACCGCAGAAAACCGTATTAAGGGACTTATCCAAATCCGTGACTGTGTGCGTAAGCTCATTGAGTATCAGACCGAGGATTACCCTGAGGAAATGATATGCACCGAGCAGGAAAACCTCAACCGTCTGTATGATGCCTATACCGCAAAATACGGTCTAATCAACAGCCGAGGAAACTATCTTGCTTTTGCTTCAGACGAGAGTTACTTCCTTTTATGTTCTCTGGAGGTGCTTGATGATGAGGGCAACTTCAAACGGAAGGCGGATATGTTCACAAAGCGGACTATCAAGCCCCACCGTGAGATTACCTCTGTTGAAACCGCAAGCGAAGCCCTCGCCCTCTCTATCGGGGAGAAAGCCCGTGTTGATTTGCCTTATATGGAGCAGCTCACAGGCAAAACGCAGGCTGAGCTTGTGCAGGATTTACAAGGTGTTATCTTCAAAGTACCAAACTCTGAGCCTGTTTCCTATGTAGCCGCAGACGAGTATCTGTCGGGAAATGTCCGAAACAAGCTGACGGTTGCGGAGCTTGCTGCGAAGAATGACCCAGAGCTTGCAGTTAATGTGGAAGCCTTGAAAAAGGTCATTCCCAAAGACCTCTCGGCGGCGGAAATCTCTGTCCGTCTGGGTGCGACTTGGATACCGCAGGAAGATATACAGCGGTTTGTGATGGAGCTTTTAACTCCGTCAAGCTATGCCGCAGGCAGATTAAAGGTACGATACACCCCGATAAACGGAGACTGGTTCATAGAGAATAAAAGCTCCGATATGGGGAATGTAAAGGCGGACAGCACTTATGGTACGAAAAGAGCTTCCGCCTATCGCATTATTGAGGACACCTTAAACCTGCGTGACACCCGTATCTTTGATTATGTATATGATGAACACGGCAATAAAAAAGCGGTGTTCAATGCAAAGGAAACTACGGCGGCACAGGCGAAGCAGGAAGTCATCAAACAGGCGTTTCAGGATTGGATATGGAAAGATCCAGAACGGCGAAACCGCCTTGTCCGTTATTACAACGACACTTTTAACTCTGTGCGACCCCGTGAGTATGACGGAAGCCATATCACTTTCGGAGGTATCAGTCCAGAAATCACACTAAGACCCCATCAAGTCAACGCTATCGCTCATATCCTTTATGGCGGCAATACGCTCCTTGCCCATAAGGTAGGAGCAGGAAAAACCTTTGAAATGGTAGCCGCCGCACAGGAAAGCAAACGGCTCGGCTTATGCCAGAAATCTATGTTTGTTGTGCCAAATCATCTTGTCGGTCAGTGGGCTTCTGAGTATCTGCGGCTCTATCCGAGTGCAAATATCCTTGTTACAACAAAGCAGGATTTTGAAACGGGAAACCGCAAGAAGTTCTGCGGCAGGATTGCCACGGGCGACTATGACGCAGTCATTATCGGGCATTCGCAGTTTGAAAAAATCCCGATGAGCATAGAACGCCAGAGGGAGCAGTTGGAAAAGCAGCTTGATGATATTGAGCGTGGCATTGACGATGTGCAGGCTTCAAAAGGCGAGCAGTTCACGGTCAAACAGCTAATGAAAACCCGAAAGGCAATCAAGACGAAGCTCGAAAAGCTCAACGACACCAAGCGTAAGGATACGGTCATCGACTTTGAACAGCTCGGCGTTGACAGGCTTTTCATTGATGAGAGCCATTTTTATAAGAATTTGTACCTCTACACCAAGATGCGAAATGTAGGCGGTATCGCCCAGACCGAAGCCCAGAAATCAAGCGACCTCTTTATGAAATGCCGCTATCTGGACGAAATCACGGGCAACCGTGGCACGGTTTTCGCAACGGGTACTCCTGTCAGCAATTCAATGGTTGAGCTTTACTCCGTTCAGAGGTACTTGCAGTATGACACTCTTGCACAGAACGGTTTGCAGCATTTTGACAGTTGGGCTTCTACCTTTGGAGAAACGGTTACAGCTCTGGAATTAGCACCCGAAGGCACGAATTACCGAGCCAAGACGAGGTTTGCCAAGTTCTATAACCTGCCAGAGCTGATGCAGATGTTCCGTGAGGTGGCGGATATTCAGACCGCCGATATGCTAAAGCTCCCTGTGCCAAAGGTCAATTACCACAATATTAAGACCAAGCCGAGCGAGATACAGACCGAGATGGTAGCTTCCCTTGCGAAGCGGGCTGAGAAAGTCAGGGCAAGGCTTGTCGAGCCGAACATCGACAATATGCTCAAGATAACCAATGACGGGCGGAAACTGGCTCTTGACCAGAGAATGATTGACCCGATGCTGCCAGATGACCCAGACAGTAAAGTCAATGCCTGCGTGGATAATGTGTACCGTATCTGGGAGGAACACGCCGACACCAAAGCGACACAGCTTGTGTTCTGCGACCTGTCCACCCCGAAAAATGACGGTACTTTCAATGTCTACGACGATATGAGGGAGAAGCTGATAGCCCGTGGTATCCCTGCGGAGCAGATACGCTTTATTCACGAAGCGACCACCGATGCACAGAAAAAAGAGTTGTTCGGCAAGGTCAGAAGCGGCGAAGTCCGTGTGCTGTTCGGTTCTACTCCGAAGATGGGAGCAGGTACGAATGTGCAGGACAGGCTCATAGCAATCCATAACCTTGATTGTCCGTGGCGTCCTTCCGACCTTGAACAAAGGCAGGGGCGTATTGAACGGCAGGGCAATATGTTTCCAGAGGTGGAGGTTTACCGCTATGTGACTGAGCAGACTTTTGATGCCTACCTCTATCAGTTGGTGGAGAGCAAACAGAAATTTATCAGCCAGATAATGACGAGCAAAAGCCCTGTCCGTTCTGCTGAAGATGTGGACGAGGTT
>ERZ791859.744-NODE-744-length-18478-cov-3.289149_pt1 | contig 18478 bp, 18 predicted proteins | sample MGYA00509943_ERZ791859 | MGnify/ENA primary metagenome ERZ791859 (study PRJEB30046, sample SAMN00792065) | human gut metagenome | study: EMG produced TPA metagenomics assembly of the A metagenome-wide association study of gut microbiota in type 2... | reverse complement strand
GGTTGCTGGAATATTTATGCATCCGGGATTTGTACTGGAAACAGAAAAATTGCAGGCAATTCAGACAAAACTGCAGGAGCTGTTTCTTCATCCGGAAGGAAGGATTCCGGGCTGTGAACAGAATATGGCAATCTATCAGGTGGAGTTACTGACGTTACTGGTTGCAGATGATATAGGACAGGCACGTATGCTCTGTGGCAGCTGTCGGAATGTCTGGCTTATTAATGAGCAGACAGGGCAGCTTATGATTTTTGAAAACCAGCCGGGAGATTTCTATGGATTAAGAGATACATTACAGGAACAGATATCCGGTGGTGGAAGGCAAAGAGGTTATGCTTCACAGGGGTATGCACAGACGGATAATTACCGTAGAACAGAAGAGAAGCGAGGTCTTACTTTGTGGCAGAGGATAAAACAGTATCCGTCCTGGTGTAACGCCGGCATTGTTTTGATAAATATCATAGTATTTCTGTCATTGAGCGTACTTGGCGATACGGAATCTGCAGCTTTTATGGAACAACATGGAGCAGTATTTCTGCCGGATGTATTTGGACAGGGAGAATGGTGGAGACTGTTTACGGCCATGTTTTTACATTTTGGACTGGCACATCTTGCAAATAATATGATTGTATTATTCTGGACTGGAGACAGACTGGAACGTCTGATAGGAAAGTGGCGCTATCTTATCATTTATTTTGGCGCAGGATTGTGCGGTAATCTGCTTTCACTTCTGGTAACACAGGGCAAAGGAACCCTGACGGTGTCAGCAGGTGCCTCAGGTGCCATTTTTGGTGTATTTGGAGCTTTACTCTGGGTAATAATTGCCAACAGAGGAAGGGTAGAAGAACTGAATATCAGAGGAATTGTAATTATGATTGCATTGAGCCTATATTATGGATTTACCAGTACCGGAGTGGACAACTGGTGTCATGTAGGCGGACTGATTAGCGGATTTTTCCTGTCACTGCTTCTATATCGCAGAAAGGATTGATTTTATTCCGGAAAATTTATATACTGTTGATATATGATTGAATGAAGTAAGATGAAAAACTTAAGATACGGAGGCAGAAATGAAAGTAAATATATATTACGGTGGTAGAGGACTTCTGGATGATCCTACTTTATATGTAATCGGGAAAATGGAAGAAGTTTTAAAAGAGCTTCGTGTCAGTGTGGAACGATATAATATATACGAGCACAAGAATAGCATCTCTACGTTGCCGCAGACCTTAAAGGATGCAGATGGAATCATTCTGGCAACGACAGTAGAGTGGCTTGGAATTGGTGGTTATATGCAGCAGTTTTTGGACTCCTGCTGGCTTTACGGAGACAAGGAAAAGATTAAGACAACCTATATGCAGCCAATCGTTATGTCAACCACGTATGGAGAACGTGAAGGGGAACTGACATTGTCCAATGCATGGGAAATTTTAGGCGGTCTGCCGTGCAGTGGAATGTGTGGCTATGTAGATGATCTGGTAAGCTTTGAAATGAATCATGACTATTCCCTGATTATTGAGAAAAAAGCAGAAAATCTTTATCGTACAATTTCTCAGAAACAGAAGAGTCTGCCGACTTCTAATCAGGCGGTAACCAGAACCATCCTGCGGACACAGCAGATGGATTTAACACCACAGGAGAGTGAGCAGTTATCACAGTACGTGGCAGATGATTCTTACGTAAAGAAACAGAAAGAAGATATTGAAGAATTAGCGTCCATGTTTAAGGATAAGTTAAGTGTACAGCAGAATGACACGCAGACAGAATATATTACAGAATTAGAAAGCCATTTTGTGCCACAGGGGGATTTCACGGCGAACTATCTCTTTATGATTGAAGAGAAAAAGAAACCATTGGTAGTCGAAGTAGCAGGAGAAGAGTTAAACTGCTATTATGGACAACAGGAAAATGTAGATGTATATGCGAAACTTACGGGAGAAGTCATGAATAATATTTTAGCTGGCAGAATGACATTCCAGAGAGCATTTATGACCGGTGAGATGACCGCAAAAGGAAACTTTAAGACATTGCGTACCTTAGATCAGATTTTTATTTTTGAATAGAAAGAAGGAGTAACCATGAAAGACGATAATTGTATTTTTTGTAAACTGGCAGCAGGCGATATTCCGACAAATACCGTATATGAGGATGATACATTCCGTGTCATTATGGATGCCAATCCTGCAACAAAGGGACATTCCTTAATTATTCCCAAAGACCACTTTGCAAATCTTTATGAAATGGATGAGGAAGTAGCAGCAAAAGCAATGAAGCTTGCTAAGAAAATGGCAGTTCATATGAAAGAAAAATTAAACTGTGATGGATTTAATTTACTTCAGAACAATGAAGAGACTGCAGGACAGACAGTATTTCATTTCCATATGCATCTGATTCCAAGATACAAGGGAGACAAGAATGATGATATTTTAAAATATACTCCATTAGAGCTTTCTGATGATGAAATGAAAGAAATTCTGGATATGATAAAAGTAAAATAAAAAGAAAAAATAAAGGTGTAAAGTCTTATATAGAATCAGGACTTTACACCTTTTGCACTTATGCTTTCTTCTTCTTTTTCTCACTGGCTTCTTCAATGAGCTTAAGAATAGTATGAATAGAATCTAACTGCTGGCTGGACTTCATATTAGAAATATAAGTCTTCTTTTCTGTCATGACTTTCTTAATGGCAGCATCTAAGGTTTCTTTGGTCAGATTCTCTTCTTCAATTACATAGCTATACCCTTGTTTTTCAAAAGAGCGGGCATTTAAAATCTGGTCACCACGGCTTGCAGCAGCAGACAGTGGAATCAGAATATTTGGCTTGTGAAGAGCAAGCAATTCACAGATTGCATTTGCACCGGCACGGGAAATGACAAGAGAGCTTAAAGCAAACATATCCCGAAGTTCTTTCCCGGCATATTCAAACTGGACATAGCCGGAACGGTTGTTATATAATTTATCTATATTTCCTTTCCCACAGAGATGGATAATCTGATAGTTGGCAAGCAGGTCATCTAAGAGACCACGTACCGCATCATTAATAAATTTGGAACCGCTGCTTCCACCGACTACTAAGATAACCGGTTTATCCATGGTAAAACCACAAAGTCTGGCAGCCTGTTCTTTGTCGCCGCTTAAAAGTTCCTGGCGGATTGGAGAACCGGTAAGAACTGCCTTATCCTTTGGAAGATAGTCTATAGTTTCCGGGAAATTACAGCAGACCTTGCAGGCGGCTGGAATTGCAATTTTATTAGCAAGACCAGGTGTCATATCGGATTCATGAATAATAGCAGGAATACGGAGGCGTTTCGCTGCGAGAACGACAGGAACGGAAACGAATCCACCTTTCGAAAAGACAACGTCCGGTTTGATTTTTCTTAAAAGAGATACAGACTGTGCGTAGCCTTTGATCACACGGAATGGATCTGTGAGATTACGGAGATCCTTATAACGACGGAGTTTTCCTGAGGAAATTCCATAATAAGGAATGTTCTGTTCTTCAATTAACTGTTTTTCCATGCCGGCATAGGAACCGATATAAGAGATTTCATAACCAGCCTCTTTTAAAGCAGGAAAAAGAGCAATGTTTGGAGTTACATGACCGGCGGTACCACCGCCTGTTAAAACGATTTTTTTCATGAAAAGAATCCTTTCTTTAATATCAGATTACTTACAATGTAAAATGATTTGCTGAATAATATATTATACTCTTGGTAAAAAAAGTCAACTCTATTTAAAACCTTATACAATCGTAAAAATACCAGAAAATAAAGCGGGGGGTATGTGAAAATGAAAGCATTGTATTATCGGTACTTATTTGAAAATGTGGAAAATGGAATGATTCAGGCAGGCAGTATCTATAACGAGGAGAATGACTGCAGTGTGAATTATGTATACTTATCCGGAAATCCTACGAACAGTAACATAAACGACGGTGTAAGCAGTAAAGACAGCAGTAGAACAAATGATATAACAGGCATCGGTATCTTGGACAAAAGAACCATCAGAAGACTGGCCGGTGCACCGATAGATCTTGTGGTAGTAGGAGAATATACGAGGGACTGTCTTGGCATATTGTATGCACTATTGCAAAATACGACGATTCAGACGGTGATTATGCCTTATGTAGCACCGATTCACCGGATGCTGGTGGAGCAGTGGATATCGGAGGAACAGGATATGGAAGAGAAGGCATTACCGGAACAATGGATATTGGGGCCGGAAATGTCACCGGAAAAACGATTAGAATTTTCCTGCCTCATCCGGCATCCTTACCATGCATTAAAGAATATGGGGGTGGAAAATGTCTATTTATTATATGGAAATTGTCCGCCCTGTTCCCTGGACGCAGTGCAGAATGCCAGAAAAGGAAATTATTTCGAACTGGCAGATGCAGAGGATTTAGAAACGATAAAGATTATGGAACGGGAATACATTCCGGTGGTCAAGGCCGGATGCATCATTAAAAATAAGTGGGTATTTTATTTTTCTGCATATGGAATGAATGTAATGGAACTATATCAGTTTACCAGAAGATATTATACGAAAGAAGGCTATGACAGGGCACTTCGTCATCCGGAAAATATACAGTATCAGGCGGGAATGCAACGGTTATTAGAGGCATATAAGAAGACTTACGGTTTGGAAGCATTTGCAGCAGTTATTATGTATGCAGGTCCGGGTCAGGTAAAAGAAAGCGGAAGTAAAATCAATGGTGCCATGTATGAACAGTCTTTTGGCAGAGAAAATCATTGTTCTCCGTATCTGGATGCCGGCAGAACGGTATGCATGTTAAAATGTATCCAGCGAAATGATTATGGAATGCTCCGGAACCAGTTTACCAGGGAGAGCAGAACCCTTCGAATGGGCGTACTGTTTTTGGGAAATATTGATATGCACAAAAATATGGAAGAGATTTTAAAACGTTATCGGGGCTATGGAAAGACGGTACGGATTGTATCGATTCCCGGCAATGACGATGTGTCAAAATGGAATCCGGAATTTCCGTGGAAATTTGAAGGAGAAGGTATCCGTTATTGGGTTGGAAATATCAATGAGCGAATGGATACGAAGATACTAAAAGATATTCTGCTGGCTGGGTCCTATAACCGGATTATCAGCGTAAATGAAGAATATGGCTACTGCCTTTCCGGCTATATGTTGGATGGGGAAGAATATCAGCAGCTTTTGTAGAAGACCGCAGAAACAAAGGGAAAAATGGAAAAAGATGCGGCGAAAACACGGCGTTGTCCTCTTTTCAAATGGAATGTTCCTTTTTATAATAGAAAGAAAAAGGAAAAGAGGTTATAAGAATGGGAGCTTTCATGAATTTGGTGTATGAATATGCAAATTACATAATTCTGGCAGGAATGCTCTTACAAATGATAATAATTCTGCAGGTTCTGGTTAAAGTGAACCGGACAGACCGCAGATTACAAATGATACAGGGAAAAGTAGAAGATTATCTGAATGTCATATTAACTGAAGACAGTGGAAAAGAAGAACCATTGGTATCGAGACAGGAAGAACAGATGCGGGATTCTATTGAAAAGAAGAGAAAACAGCAGGAAGAAGCGGTATTTAATGCTGTTTTGAAGGAAATTTTTCCTTGATAAATGCATATAGGTTTGATAAAATAAACTCTAATGAAATTTTATTCATAATTAGGGAATTGTGTATAGAAAAAACAAAGGAGTGAATTTGAAATGAGTAAAGTAACATTTGATTACTCAAAGGCAGCTTCCTTCATCAGTGAAGAAGAAGTTGGCTATATGAGCAAACTTGTAGACAATGCAAAAAAAGAGTTATTGGATAAAACCGGAGCCGGAAATGATTTCTTGGGCTGGCTGGATCTTCCGGTAGATTATGATAAGGAAGAGTTCGCAAGAATTCAGAAAGCAGCAGCTAAGATTCAGTCTGATTCTGAAGTGTTAGTAGTAATCGGAATCGGTGGTTCTTACCTTGGTGCAAGAGCCGCAATCGAATTCTTAAGACATGGATTTTATAATAATGTTTCTAAGGAAGTTCGTAAGACTCCTGAGATTTATTATGCAGGAAACAGCATCAGCGGAAGCTACTTACAGGGACTGCTTGATGTAGTAGGAGACCGTGATTTCTCCGTAAATATTATTTCAAAATCAGGAACAACAACTGAGCCTGCAATCGCTTTCCGTATCTTCAAAGAAAAGTTAGAGAAGAAATATGGTAAAGAAGAAGCTGCAAAGAGAATTTATGCAACCACAGATAAAGCAAAGGGAGCATTAAAACATCTTGCAGATGAAGAAGGATATGAGACATTTGTAGTACCGGATGATGTCGGAGGACGTTTCTCCGTACTTACCGCTGTAGGACTTCTTCCAATCGCAGTAAGTGGTGCAGATATCCAGAAATTAATGGATGGAGCTGCAGAAGGAAGAAAACTTGCTTTAGAGCAGGATTTCACAGAGAATGATGCATTACAGTATGCAGCAGTTCGTAACATTTTATTAAGAAAAGGCAAAGCAGTAGAAATTCTTTGCAACTACGAGCCAAGTCTTCATTATGTATCTGAATGGTGGAAACAGTTATTCGGAGAGAGTGAAGGAAAAGACCAGAAGGGTATCTTCCCGGCATCTGTAGATTTAACAACAGACTTACATTCTATGGGACAGTTCATTCAGGATGGTTCCAGAATTATGTTTGAGACTGTTATGAACGTTGAGACTCCGAAGCACAATATCACAATTCAGGAAGAACCGGTTGACTTAGACGGATTAAATTATCTTGCTGGAAAAGATATGGACTTTGTAAATAAGAGTGCAATGAACGGAACCATTCTTGCACATACCGATGGTCAGGTTCCAAACTTCATGGTAAAGATTCCAGAACAGAACGAATTCTATTTAGGAGAATTATTCTACTTCTTCGAGTTTGCATGTGGTGTCAGCGGATACCTGCTTGGAGTAAATCCATTTAACCAGCCAGGTGTAGAAAGCTACAAGAAGAACATGTTCGCATTACTTGGAAAACCAGGTTATGAAGAAGCAAGAGAAACATTAATGAAACGTTTATAAAAACTGCTGAAGCAGGGTAAGATGGAATCATTTAAATTTGAATCAGTCCTTGCATTACAGCAAAAAAAGAACTCCATCCGATTGGAATATCCAGCCGGGTGGAGTTCTTTCTATGCTTTACAGGAAATTGCTTTCCTGTAAAGTAAAAAACGCTCCGCGAGAATGTGCCAAGGCACATTCTTTGTTATGCATATTATAAAGTAAATGAATTCATATTTTCTTCCAGGATGGAAGCAATCTCTTTCAGACGATTTGCATTTTCCATGATTTCCTGCATAACATTGCTGACTTCCATAACGGAAGCGGAAGTTTCTTCGGTACTTGCTGCATTCTGCTGGGCAATTGCGGTAAGATTCTGTACGACATCCACAACATCTCCACGGGCTTTATCAAGCTGTGTTGTTTTGGTAGCAATCTCGCCTACGCCACTGATAGAAGAACTGATTCCATCACGAACCTGTTCGAATACCTGACCGGTCTTATGTACGTTTTCGCTCTGCAGGTTCATAATAGTTTTAACCTCATCCATGGTCTTAACTGCTTTTTCAGAATCTTCAATCAAAGCATGGATAATCTGGTCAATCTGGTTTGCAGATTCATTGGACTGGTCAGCCAGTTTCTGAATCTGCGATGCAACAACGGCAAATCCACGTCCTGCCTCACCAGCACGGGCTGCTTCGATAGAAGCATTTAAGGAAAGCAGGTTTGTTTCTTCTGCGATGGAAGAAATCAAAGTTGTAGCCTCTTTAATCTTCAGGGCAGAGATATTAGTTATATTGGTCTGTTCATAAATAACATCAATAGAAGCAATTGCCTGCTGGTTGATGTTGTCCAGCTCTTTCAGGGTGGCAGCAGCTTCTTCGCTGGATTCACGCATCAGGTTAGCAGTGCTTGTAAGATTTTCAACCTGACTGTTGGTATGTTCAATCATGTTACCCATATTAACGATATCATCGGTAGCTTTCTGGGTTTCGGAAGCCTGGTTGGTAGCTCCGGTAGCAATTTCATTTACTGCAGTTTCTACATTTCCTACGGTTGATGTTGTGTGGGATGCATTGGTATCCAGTTCAGTAGATGCATTGTAAAGCAGTTCACTCTGGGACTTAATCTGTGAAACAATTGTAACTAACTTCTCACGTAAATCTCCGATAGCTCTTGCCATCTGCCCGGTTTCATCTTTACGTTTGCTGATGCGGATAGTAGTCGGGCTTTCCGCAAAGTTCAGGGAAGAGAAACGTTTGATAACATTGGTAATCTCTACAATCGGACGGGTCATTTTACTTGCAATAAGGAAAGAAATGATTCCCAGTACAATAAAGATAACAATTGCGGCACCACCGGCGCGGGCATAAATTGCATCCTTAGCACTTAAAATATCTCCACGGTCAGCGGTAATGACCAAAATAGCTGCTTTATTAGAAGTAACATAGTAAGCCGCATATTTTTCAGCACCTCTGAATTCATAGATTGCCATACCCTTCTGCTGTTCTTTACCTGCTTCCAAATCAGCTACCACCTGTTTAATAGCGGCATTTTCTACAGGTTGTCCGACTTTACTTTCATCCGGATGGTAAATCATGGTTCCATCTGAACCAACCACATAGGCGTAACTGGAATCCAGATTATTGATACGGACATCACCGATCAGAGTTTCAAGATATGCCTGATTTAAAATAATGTTACCGCTCCGGTTCAGGGCAGCATCAACATTTAATCCGCAGGTATCACAGACATCACGCATATAGCTTTCAGCCAGAGTGGAAATTGCATTATCCGCAACCGGTATAATCATAATCAGAAGAGAAGCAACACTGATGATAATACTCAGCAGAACTAACTGTACAACATTAAAGCGCATGGAGTGAAGTCCGGCCTTTTTCTCCTTCTTCGCCTTCTTCTCCTTAGGCGCTTTTGGTGCTTTCTGCACTTTCTGCGCTTTCACAGGCTTTGGAGCCTTTACTGGATTCTGCTTCAAAGCAGAATCTTTTTGCTTACGTTCCTTCATAAAAATACATCCTCCTTGATAACCATTACGAAAAAGACGAAATCTTTTCTTGTGATTTTGCGTAATTATTATTAGGAAATTATATCATGAATTGGATAAAAAGTACAGAAACTTGACAAATAAAAATTACTTTGTTATAATCCGTGATGTAACAAATTTGTAATAAATGTAATAAAAATGAATAAAATGACATATACTTGTTAATAATCCTTAAAAAAGAAAAACAAGGTATATGTTATGGAGGTCAAAATGAATTTAAGAAAAAGAGTGATTGAGAGCACAATTATAGCAGTGATGCTTACCGTTGTCACAGCAGTCACAGCAGTTATGCAGACAGCACCAGTAGAAAATGTACCAGAACCGCAGCAGGAAACAAAAGCTGTGGCAGATGTACAGGCAGGTGGCTCCGCCGGCATTATAGAAGAATTGGCATCATTGGGAGACGCGGCAACCGAGCAGGCATCCATTGAACGTGCAGATGTAGTGGTTGTTGCAGAAGCACAGGAAGAGGAGCCTCAGCTTAGTGAGGAGCAGCAGGCATGGAACAGTAAGCTTATGGCAAATGTGGATGATTTCTTATATATAAGAAGCTCCGCAGATGGAGAGTCTGAAGTAATTGGAAAATTATATAAAGGTGCAGCAGCCGATATCGTAGAGACATTAGATGGCTGGTATCATATTACATCCGGTTCTGTAGACGGATATGTAAAGAGCGAATACTGTGTGGCAGGTCAGGAAGCATATGCTTATGCACAGACCGTATGTGACACCGTAGCAACCGTAACCACCGGCGGTCTTCGTGTCCGCAGTGAAGCAAATCCGGATGCATCTGTTATCAAGGCAGCATCAGAAGGAGATAAGCTTGTAGTTGATACACAGACAGAATCTCCGGAAGGATGGGTCGCAGTCAGCTTAAAGAATTCCACTGCATTTGTATCTGCAGATTATGTAACCGTATCCTTAAATGTAGCATCAGCAGTTTCCATGGAAGAAGAAAGAGCTGCATTGGAAGAGAAGGCTGCAGAAGAGGCAGCAAAGAAAGCTGCACAGACTACAACAACCATGGTAACACAGAATGCATCTGTAGCAGCAAACTGTGATGAAGTAACACTTCTTGCTGCATTAATCCAGTGCGAAGCAGGCAGTGAGTGTTATGAAGGCCAGCTGGCAGTGGGAGCAGTTGTTATGAACCGTCTGAGAAGTGGTGCATATCCATCCAGCCTTTATGATGTAATTTACCAGAGCGGTCAGTTTACACCAGCAGGAAACGGAAAAGTTGCATCTGTTATTTCAAGCGGTGTCAGCGGAAGCTGTTTACAGGCAGCACAGGAAGCATTATCCGGTGTAGATAATACCGGTGGGGCATTAAGCTTCCGCCGTGCAAGTTCCGGTCAGGCAGGAGTAGTCATCGGAAACCATGTATTTTTCTAGGAAAATGTAAGAAAATATAAGAGAGTATAAAGTCAGGGTGTCAAAAGAAGTTTTTGGCACCCTGTTGTAATCTTGGAAAAAGTATAGTAATATGTGAATAGTTATTCAAAATATAAGTTTTGGAGGGTAAAAATGGAAGGATTAATAGCACTTATCATTTTAGTAATACTAGTACTGGTAATTATTGTATCCTGTATCAAGATTGTACCGCAGGCAAATGCAGTTGTTGTAGAGCGTCTGGGCGGATATCTTGCAACCTGGGGCGTAGGTCTTCATTTTAAAGCACCGTTTATTGACCGTATCGCAAAGAGAGTTCTTTTAAAAGAGCAGGTGGTTGATTTCCCACCACAGCCGGTAATTACCAAAGATAATGTAACCATGCAGATTGACACCGTTGTATATTTCCAGATTACAGACCCGAAGTTATTTGCTTACGGTGTTGAAAATCCGATTATGGCAATCGAAAATCTGACAGCAACCACACTTCGTAATATCATCGGTGATCTGGAATTAGATGAGACCCTTACTTCAAGAGAGACCATCAATACCAAGATGAGAGCTTCCCTGGATGTGGCAACAGACCCATGGGGAATCAAGGTAAACCGTGTAGAGTTAAAGAATATCATCCCACCAAAGGCAATTCAGGATGCCATGGAGAAACAGATGAAGGCAGAGCGTGAAAGACGTGAAGCAATTCTTCGTGCAGAAGGTGAGAAGAAATCTACGATTCTTGTAGCAGAAGGTAAGAAAGAATCAGCAATCTTAGATGCAGAGGCAGAGAAGACTGCCGCAATTTTACGTGCAGAGGCACAGAAGGAAGCAACCGTAAAAGAAGCAGAAGGTCAGGCAGAAGCAATCTTAAAGATTCAGCAGGCAAATGCAGACGGACTTCGTTTCTTGAAAGAAGCAGCACCGGACGATGCTGTATTACAGCTTAAGAGCCTGGAAGCTTTTGCAAAGGCTGCGGACGGAAAGGCAACAAAGATTATCATTCCATCTGAGATACAGGGCGTTGCAGGACTGGTAAAATCAATTACAGAGGTTGCCGGAGATAAATAATTAAAAAGGAAACCATAAACCTAAAATGAAATCGGGCTGCCACATCTATGTAGGACAGCCCGTTTTGTATCAAAGAGTAAGAAGAAAAGAGGAAAAAGCAATGAATTTAAAAGGACGTAATTTCTTAAAATTGATGGATTTTGAACCAGAAGAAATCCTCTATATGATAGATCTGGCAGCAGACCTGAAAGCAAAGAAGAAACAGGGTATTCTGCATGACAGCCTGATTGGGAAAAACATTGCCCTGATTTTTGAAAAAACCAGTACCAGAACCCGCTGCTCATTTGAAGTGGCAGCCCATGACCTTGGCATGCACGTAACTTACCTTGACCCGTCAGGCTCCCAGATTGGAAAGAAAGAGAGCATTCCGGATACCGCAAGAGTTTTGGGACGTATGTTTGATGGAATCGAATATCGTGGCTATGGGCAGGATATCGTAGAAGAACTGGCAAAATATGCAGGCGTTCCGGTATGGAACGGACTGACCAATGAATTTCATCCGACCCAGATGTTAGCAGATATGCTGACCATCCGCGAGCATCTTGGCAGATTAAAGGGCGTAAAGCTGGCATATATGGGAGATGCCCGTTATAATATGGGAAATTCCCTGATGGTAACCTGTGCAAAACTGGGAATGCATTTTGTGGCATGTACCAATAAAAAATATTTCCCGGATCCAAAGCTGGTTACATATTGTGAAGATGTGGCATCCCGCACAGGCGGAACCATTACTCTGACAGAAGATGCCATGGAAGGAACCAGGGGTGCAGACATTGTCTATACTGATGTGTGGGTATCCATGGGTGAGCCGGAAGAGGCCTGGAAAGAGCGTATTACAGACCTGATGCCATATCAGGTAAATAAGAAGCTGATGGATAATGCAGGAGAGCAGGCGTTGTTTATGCATTGTCTCCCGGCATTCCATGACCTTAAGACCAGGATTGGACAGGATGTCTATGAGAAATTCGGATACTCCGAGCTGGAAGTAACCGATGAAGTATTCGAAAGTGGGAAATCCATCGTATTTGATGAAGCAGAGAATCGTATGCATACGATTAAGGCAGTTATGCTTGCAACTTTAGGAGAATAAGAACCTATGAAAGCAAAAATACTTGCAGCACTGCGGGAAGCGGAAGGTTATGTTTCCGGACAGGAGCTTTGTGAACGCTTTGGTGTATCAAGAACCGCAGTGTGGAAGGCAATCAATCAGTTGAAAAAGGATGGCTATGAAATTGAAGCGGTGCAGAACCGGGGCTACCGGATTGTAGGCGCACCGGATATCTTAAGCGAAAATGAATTGAGCAGCATCCGTAAAACAGACTGGATTGGAAAGAAAATCTATTATTATGATGAAACAGATTCTACTAATGTAAGAGCCAGCCGTCTTGCAGAAGAGGGTGCAGAGCATGGAACCCTTGTGGTGGCAGACCAGCAGGATGCCGGAAAAGGCAGACGGGGAAGAGGCTGGAGTTCCCTGCCGGGAACCGGAATCTTTATGACACTGATTTTAAAACCGGAGCTGAATCCTTCCAATGCATCCATGCTGACACTGGTGGCAGCCATGGCAGTGGCAAAGGGCATTACCCGCTGCACCGGTATGGAAGCAAAGATAAAGTGGCCAAATGATATTGTCATCAACGGTAAGAAAGTAGTAGGAATTCTGACGGAAATGAGTGCACAGATGGATTATGTAAACCATATTGTGGTTGGCATAGGCATCAATGTAAATAATGAAAGTTTTCCGGAAGAAATTGCGCAGAATGCCACCTCACTTCTGTTACAAAGTGGAAAACGGGTAAACCGCGCAGCATTAATAGAAGCTGTCTGGGAAGAATTCGAGCATTATTATGACCGGTTTATGGCATATCAGGATTTACGGGATCTGCGGAAGGAATACGATGCAGGTCTTGCCAATAAAGGGCAGAAGGTAAGAGTGTTAGACCCGAAAGAGCCATTTGAGGGAGTGGCACAGGGCATTACCGACCGGGGCGAATTAATCGTGGATACCTGGGAAGCAAGAAAACTGGTGTCTTCCGGGGAAGTATCTGTCCGCGGGATTTATGGATATGTATAGATATGCATAGAGATAGATGTTTATAGGATAGACAGGAAAAACCACATTTACCAGATATAAAAAAGGCATAAATAAGAAAAAGGAGTATGAATATATGGAGCAGGAAGAAATCGTTTTATGCGGTTCCAGCGCTTATACCAAGAAATTCTATCTGAATCCGTTGTTTAACGGACTTCCGGAGGGAATCAAAGAGGACTTGAATATTCTTTGTGTACTGTATACAGAGGATATCGGAGGAACACTGCAGCTTATATTTGACAAAGAGGGAAATCTTAATTTCCGGACGGAATGTGAGGATGGAGATTTCTTCTATGATGAAATCGGCAGTGTGTTAAAAATCAAACAGATGCAGCGGGAAAAGACAGAGCTCTTTGAATCGCTTGAAATGTATTACCGTGTATTTTTCCTGGGAGAAGAATTCACAGAAGATAAGGAGGACTAATATGTTACTGGCAATTGACGTAGGAAATACCAACATTACCATTGGAGTGTTTGATAAGGAAAAATTAATCACAACATTTCGTATGACAACAAAAATGCAGAGAACTTCTGATGAATACGGTATTACAATCATTGATTTATTAGAGCATAACGAGATTTCCCATAATGAAATCAAGGATGCCATCATTTCATCGGTAGTACCAAATGTCATGCATTCCCTCTGCAGTGGAATGATTAAATATTTTGAGATTCAGCCAATGGTGGTGGAGCCGGGCGTGAAGACAGGAATCCGTATCACATCCGAGAATCCGGCGCAGATTGGCGCGGATAGAATCGTAGACGCTGTAGGTGCATATGAGCTTTATGGCGGACCGGTTGTAGTAATCGACTATGGTACAGCAACCACCTATGACTTCGTCAATGGAAATGGAGATTTCTTCGCAGGAGTAACTTCCCCGGGAATCCGCATTTCTGCAAAGGCACTCTGGGAAGATGCCGCAAAGCTTCCGGAAATCGAGATTAAGAAACCGTCTACCATCCTTGCAAGAGAAACTATCAGCAGTATGCAGGCAGGACTGATATTCGGACAGATTGGACAGACAGAATATATCGTAAAAAATATGATAAAAGAATCCGGACTTAAGGATGTAAAAGTAGTTGCAACCGGCGGACTGGGTAAAATCATTGCAAATGAGACAAAATATATTCAGTACTACAATCCGACACTGACATTAGAAGGAATGCGTCTTATTTACGCAAAACAGAAACGATGAAACTGACAATAGGAAATGTAACACTTGATAATAATTTGATATTAGCACCAATGGCAGGGGTAACAGACCTGCCATTTCGTGTACTTTGCAAAGAACAGGGAGCAGGACTTATCTGCATGGAAATGGTCAGTGCTAAAGGCATTTATTATAATAATAAGAATACCGAGAGCCTGCTTGCCATTGATGAGCGGGAGCATCCGGTTTCCCTGCAGCTTTTTGGCTCCGACCCGGAAATTATGAGCGAGATGGCAAAGCGTATCGAGCATCGACCGTTTGATATTCTTGACATCAATATGGGATGTCCGGTGCCAAAGGTAGTCAATAATGGTGACGGCTCTGCACTGATGAAAAATCCGATTCTGGCAGGTGAAATCATCGAAAAAACAGCAAAAGCCATAAAGAAGCCTCTGACGGTAAAAATCAGAAAGGGCTTTGACGATGCCCATGTCAATGCGGTAGAAATGGCACATATTGCGGAAGAGTCCGGGGCAGCTGCCATTGCGGTGCATGGACGGACCAGGGAACAGTATTACTCCGGCAAAGCGGACTGGGAGATTATCCGGAAAGTGAAAGAAGCAGTAAAGATTCCGGTCATTGGAAATGGTGATATTTTTACCCCACAGGATGCGTACCGGATGCAGCAGGAAACCGGCTGTGACGGGCTGATGATAGCAAGGGGAGCACAGGGAAATCCGTGGATATTTGCACAGATTAACCATTTCTTAGAAACAGGTGAAGAACTGCCGAAGCCATCCGCCAAAGAAATGGTGGATATGGTGCTGCGTCATGCAAAGATGCAGATTGCCTTTAAGGGCGAATTTACCGGAATGCGGGAAATGCGTAAGCACGCAGCCTGGTACACCGGCGGCTACAAGCATGCATCCAGGCTTCGAAGCCTGCTCAATGAAGTGGAGACTTACGAACAGCTGGAGGAATTATTAGAAACCTTTGCATCATATAATGAAGCATGAAATGGTGGAAAAAATTAAAAAGTCTTTTACGCAGAAATAAAAGCAATCTGCAATCAGAAAACAGGAACAGCCGTCAGGAACAGAATAACTTTATTGAAAAAGAAATTTATTTTCCCTGCAATGCATTTTTTCGGAAAATAATCGAAGCAGTATTAGAGCAGAAAGGCATTTCCTACCGGGACATGCGGCTGTTTGTCATTGATGCGGAAGCGGGGGAATATCTTCAGCAGGAGGAAGAACAGTATATGCTCCGGCAGCTTTATCCGGGACTTAATGTATATACGCTTTGCACCGATCAGTCAGAACATCACCAAGGGGAAATAGAGTATCTCTATGAGGAACTGGGACTGATTGTAGAAGTGCTTGAGAAGAAGAAAAAGGCAATGCAAAAGGGAACCGGCCAGGAAGAGGGCAGACTGATACTGGATTTTGAAGCTGACGGAAGAATCCGGGAAGAATTTCTATCGGAAAAAAGTATCTATATTTCCATTTATAAAAGGAACTGGTATCAGCGGGCAAATCTTGACATTGAGGTACCTATTGGGTATAATATTATGATTGTTAAGGGAACCGGTTTTATAGGCTGTGAAGCGGTTTCAGATCGATTAGAGCGAGAATTTTATGCAGAATAGAAAATCTATAAAAGGAAGGGCTAATAAGCATGGATAAGAAAAACATTTTGACCTATCAGGGTTTACAGAAACTGGAAGACGAGTTACAGAATCTGAAAGTGGTCAGAAGAAAAGAAGTTGCACAGAAGATTAAAGAAGCAAGAGAGCAGGGAGACTTATCTGAGAACGCTGAGTATGATGCAGCAAAAGATGAGCAGCGTGATATCGAAGCAAGAATCGAACAGATCGAGAAAATCTTAAAGAATGCAGAAGTCGTAGTAGAAGAAGAAGTTGATTTAGACAAGATTAACATCGGATGTCAGGTAAAAATCCTTGATATGGAATTCGATGAGGAACTGGAATATAAAATTGTTGGTTCTACAGAGGCAAACAGCTTAAAGGGAAAGATTTCCAACGAGTCTCCGGTTGGTAAAGCATTAATCGGTGCCGGCGTTGGTGACGTAGTAGAAGTTGAGACCCAGATGGGTAACTTAAAATATAAAGTATTAGGAATCCAAAGATCAAACTAACAGATTAGGAGAACAAAGATGGCGGAACAGAAGAACGTACAGGAACAGGATATTAACCAGTTAATCAAGGTGCGCCGTGATAAGTTAAAAGAACTTCAGGAAAATGGAAAAGATCCGTTCCAGATAACCAAATATGATGTAACAAACCACAGCACAGATATCAAAGACGACTTTGATGCTTTTGAGGGAAAAGAGGTATCTATCGCAGGCCGTATGATGTTCAAGCGTGTGATGGGAAAAGCTTCTTTCTGTAATGTACAGGATTTAAAGGGAAGCATTCAGGCATATGTCGCAAGAGATGAAATCGGAGAAGATTCTTATAAAGATTTCAAGAAATATGATATCGGAGATATTTTAGGAATCAAAGGAAAGGTATTTAAGACCAAGACCGGAGAAATCTCTATCCATGCATCTGAGGTAACTTTATTATCCAAGAGCTTACAGATTTTACCGGAGAAGTTCCACGGACTTACTGATACCGATACCAGATATCGTCAGCGTTATGTAGACCTTATCATGAATCAGGAATCCAAGCAGACTTTCATCAAACGTTCTCAGATTATCAAGGAAATCCGTAATTTCTTAGCTGGACGTGACTTCATGGAAGTTGAGACTCCGATGCTTGTATCCAATGCCGGAGGAGCTGCAGCGAGACCATTTGAGACACATTACAATGCATTAAATGAAGATGTAAAGCTCCGTATTTCTCTTGAGTTATACTTAAAGAGACTGATTGTTGGTGGCTTGGAGCGTGTTTACGAAATCGGACGGGTATTCCGTAACGAAGGTGTTGATACCCGCCACAATCCGGAATTTACATTGATGGAGTTATACCAGGCATATACTGATTATGAAGGCATGATGGAACTTACCGAGAGCATGTTCCGTTATCTTGCAGAAAAAGTATGCGGCACTACAAAGATTACTTACAATGGCATTGAAATCGACCTTGGAAAGCCTTTTGAGCGTCTGACCATGAACGATGCCATCAAAAAATATGCCGGCATCGATTTTGATACCGTAGCAGATGATGAAGCTGCAAAGGCGCTGGCAAGAGAACATCACATTGAATTCGAAGAGCGTCATACCAAGGGTGATATCATCAACCTCTTCTTCGAAGAATTCTGTGAGAAAGAACTGATTCAGCCGACCTTTATCATGGATCATCCGGTAGCAATTTCTCCGCTTACCAAGAAGAAACCGTCTGACCCAACCAAGGTAGAACGTTTTGAATTATTTATCAATACATGGGAAATGTGTAATGCATATTCCGAGTTAAATGACCCGATTGACCAGCGTGAGCGTTTCGCAGCACAGGATGCCGCATTCGAAGCTGGTGATGAGGAAGCAAACCATACCGACGAAGATTTCTTGAATGCACTGGAAATCGGAATGCCGCCTACCGGTGGAATCGGATATGGAATTGACCGTCTGGTTATGCTGTTGACAGATTCACCGGCAATCCGTGACGTATTGCTGTTCCCGACAATGAAGAGCTTGGATAAATAAACCTAGTGTTTATGCGGGATTG
>ERZ791859.742-NODE-742-length-18542-cov-36.071456_pt1 | contig 18542 bp, 10 predicted proteins | sample MGYA00509943_ERZ791859 | MGnify/ENA primary metagenome ERZ791859 (study PRJEB30046, sample SAMN00792065) | human gut metagenome | study: EMG produced TPA metagenomics assembly of the A metagenome-wide association study of gut microbiota in type 2... | reverse complement strand
CAATTTGAAATAAAACAAAAGAGGCCATCTCAACTCTATTTTGAGACAGCCTCTTCTTTGCCTGCGCTTGCAACTTCTTCTACAGCCGGTACAAATCTGGCAGTTCAGCAACAAGATCAAAAATTAAAAGGACAAGTAATTGATGCTACAACCGGCGAGCCTGTTATCGGAGTAAATGTACTTGTAAAAGGGACCACTAATGGAACTATCACTGACATTGACGGAAAATATGAACTAAATGCTCCTGCCGGTGCCATACTCCAGATCTCTTTTATCGGCTACAAAACAGTAGAAATAGCGGCTACCACCAGCGAACAAACCATCAAGTTACACGAAGATACCGAAACGTTGGATGAAGTAGTTGTAGTAGGATATGGTGTACAGAAAAAGGAGAGTTTGACCGGTGCCATGTCTACATTGAAGGAAAACAGACTGAAAGATGTTACTACCCCGACCGTTGAAAATATGCTGAACGGTAAAGTATCCGGAGTATACGTAGCACCAGGTTCAGGACAACCAGGCTCTAATGGTGCGGTACAAATCCGTGGACGTGCGACTCTGAGCGGAAGCACCTCTCCATTATGGGTTATAGATGGAGTAATCGTAGGTGAAGATCCCGGTGTATTAAATCCATCGGACATTGAAAACATGACCATATTGAAAGATGCTGCTTCAACTGCCATTTACGGTTCACAAGGTGCCAATGGTGTTATCATTGTAACTACCAAAATGGGAAAAAGCGAAAAAATGAAAATCAATGCTTCGGTCAAACTCGGTGTCAGCACCATGACAAACGGAAAAATGGAAGTAATGAACGGAGCAGAGCTATACGACTACTATGCATCTTTCCCAAATCAGGAAGACATCAAATTCTCACGCTGGAACCCCGAACTAAGAAATGCGAATTTCGACTGGGGAGAACTGGCATCACAAGCTGGATTTACGCAAGACTATAATATTTCATTATCTGGAGGAAACGAGAAAATGAGCTCTTATTTCTCTTTAGGATATTATAGCGAAGAAGGAACTGTAAAAGGATACAAATACGACAGATACAGCTTCCGTTATCGTTCCAACTACAAACCATTTTCATGGTTGACTATCAAACCGAACATATCCGGTTCGATGAAAAATACGGATGATTCCCAATATGATTATACTGCTAAATATACAATGTTCCCTTGGGATAGCCCATATGATGAAGATGGCAACCTGGTACCCGACCGTTATAGCGGATGGGTGGACAGCTCTGACCTGAACTATCTGAACTCCATTTCTTACGGAAATCATACCGCAAGAAAAACGTACGAGTTCTCCGGGAACTTTGACTTTGATATAAAAATTACCGACTGGCTGACTTTCACGTCTGTCAATAACTACCGTTGGACAGGTTACTTCCAGTCTACTTATACAGATCCGCGTACAGACAGTGCTTCTGGAGTACAAGGACGTGTAGAAGAAGAACAGACCAACAACATACAACGATATACCAACCAATACCTGACATTCAACAAGATGTTCGGAAAACACTCCGTACAGGCATTGCTGGCATATGAATTTATGGATACATCTGCCAAAGTAATCAACGCCAAAGGTACTGGTATCGTTTCTGGCTTTGAGGTACTGGATGCAACCGCTACCCCTGAAGAAGTTGGAGGAAACCTTACTGAATGGGCTAAACAGTCAGTTTTTGCCAAGGCAAACTATACTTACGACAACCGTTATCTTGCAGAAGTATCTCTTCGCCGAGACGGGGCTTCAAACTTTGGAGATGATAAGAAATACGGTAACTTCTTCTCAATCAGTGCAGGATGGAACATCAACCGCGAAAAGTGGTTCAAAGCCGACTGGGTAGACGTATTAAAGTTACGTGCATCTTATGGTTCAGTAGGTAATATTCCATACTCTAAATATCCGCAATACGGCTTGTACTCTGTTTCTTCTAACTACAATGGTATTCCTGCTATTCTTATCAGCCAGGTTGGCAACAAGGACCTGACTTGGGAACAGACTTATACCGCTGGAGTAGGTATTGATGCTAACTTCTTCAACAACCGTCTGCGTTTCGTATTCGACTACTACAATAAATACACTTCCAACATCTTATATCAGGTTCCGGTTTCCGGATTGACAGGTATCACCAGTCGTTGGCAGAACGTAGGAGAAATGCGCAACTCTGGTATTGAAATCACCATTGGTGGAGACATTATCCGTACAAAAGACTGGTTATGGAGCCTTGACCTGAACATGGGTTATAACAAGAACAAGCTTGAAAAGCTGTATGGTGACGACCCGAACATGATGATTATCGGTGGTGGTGGTAACGATACAAGCATCGCCGGAGCAGCAGAAAAAGTGTTGAAGGTAGGTTATAGCACCGACCGTTACTATCTGCGCGAATGGGCAGGAGTTGATCCGAAAAACGGTGCTCCTCTGTGGTATAAAAACGATGGTAGCGGAGAAACAACCAGTAATTATTCTGAAGCTAAACAAGTAATGACAGAAGCTACTTCACCCAAACTGTTTGGCGGATTCAACACTTCTCTGACATGGAAGAACATTGACTTGAACGCATCATTCGGATTCTCACTCGGAGGTAAAATCTATAACTATTCCCGCCAGGAATACGACTCAGATGGTGCCTATACAGACCGTAACCAGATGAAGCTGATTGACGGTTGGTCACGCTGGGAAAAAGAAGGCGATATTGCCACTCATCCTGCTGCCTCTTACGGAAACAAGAGCAACTCAAACAAGGCATCTACCCGTTATCTGGAAGATGGAGATTACCTGAAACTGCGTTCTCTTTCTATTGGCTATAATTTAGACCTGTCTAAATATTATATCCAGAACATGCGTATTTATTTCACAGCTGAAAATGTATTTACACTTACAGGATTCTCAGGAATCGACCCTGAAGTCCCGGCATATTACGATGAAACTACCGGTACCTACAAGTCAATCGGTACTGCAGGAGCAAACCTTTATCCATCTACACGTAAATTCATGTTCGGTATCAATTTAACCTTCTAATTAGCACACACTTATGAAAAAGATAACTTCAACTATACTTTTATCCCTGAGTATCACAGGAGGAGTATTTACGTCTTGTGACATAGACCGATTCCCCAATAATTACATGGCAACCGACCAAGTAGCAGACAACCAGGAAGTACTTTTTGACAACATGCTGAATGGTATGTATGCACAGCTGAAAACATGGTCTGACCCTATGCACCGTTTAGGTGAATACGCTGGTGACAATATGATGATTCGCGGTGCCTCTACTGATGCCTTCTACGAATTCATCACTTACTCACGCACCCCAGATAACTACCGTCTGCAGAACTTCTGGGACTATGGATACAAAGCCATTGCACAGGCCTCAAATATCATTAACATGGCCAAAGAAACAGATGACCCAGAAATTAAAAGCAAATTAGGAGAATGCTACTATGTACGTGGTATGATGTATTTCTACCTGTGCCGTGCTTTCGGGCGCCCTTATTATCAGGCTCCTGATAAGAATCTTGGAGTTCCTATCGTAAATGGAACTCCTAGCGAAGAGGAAATCTCAAACCTTTCTCTGCCAGACCGTTCTACGGTAAAAGATACTTATCAACAAGCGATTAATGACTTGCGTACAGCTGAAAGTCTGATTACAAACTCATTCAAGAGTGCGGACTATGCGTCAAAAGAAGCAGCTCAAGCCATGCTGTCACGAGTATATCTGTACATGAGTGGAACTTATGAAAATCCCAATACAGAATATGCCGACTCTGCACGCTATTATGCCGACCTCATCATTAACTCACCTCAATTCCGTTTGGTATCACGCGAGGATTACATGAAATCGGCCAGAACAGCTCCTGAAAACTATCCGGAAGCAATCTTTGTCATCAAACGTCTGGCCACCGACTTTCCCGGATTTGATTACTACTATGGCATCGGAGGTATGTACTCCAACATCGGTGGTATGGGATGGGGAGAAATGTATGCCAGTGCCAAGTATATCGAACTGCTGGATGAGACCAAACGTAACGACTGGAGAAAAGGTGATGAAGGAATTGTAGATGCTCGAGCTAAGTTCATTGAACCTCAATATATTACAGATGACAACGGAAAATACACAGAAGTTCTGCGTTTCATTACTCCCAATACTGCAGGAACAGGATATACTTATGTTCAGCTTCCTGTAAATGAGGGAAGAACAGAGTGCTGGACTGTAGACGAAAACAATAAGCCCAAAGACAGATATCCTATCAGCCTTTATTCAGGCCGCACTCCTGAAGAAGAATATTACACCATCAACTATAATGGTGCTACATACACAGGTGTAATTGATTATAAAATGGCTCTCAACAATGGTTACCCGATGTTCTACATCACTAAATGTTCACGCGAGGATAATCTGGAATCACAGCTGCATTCACCCATCATTTCACGACTGGATGAAATGTACCTGAACCGTGCAGAAGCTTACGTAAAACTAGGACAGCTTGAAAATGCAAGAATTGATGTCAATGAAATACGTAAGCGTGCCATCAATGAACAAGCGACTTATGACTCAAATACTTTCTCAGCCAACGCTGCTGAATTGGTAGACAAAGAACGTCAATTGGAACTGGCTTATCAGGCTGAACGCAGTTACGATGTATTCCGTAACGGTGGCACACTGACCAGACAATATCCGGGACCTCATCCTACAAGTGATGTGCTTGCTACTGACTATCGTGTGACTTACTATATACCACAGACAGCTATTAACTCTTACCCGAACGGAAGCACATTAACTCAGAATCCGACAAGTGATGAAGGGGTTATTCTTCATTAATGAAAAAATCTGACAAGACTTTATACAAGCTGCCTCATTCTACTGGATGGGGCAGTTTTTTTACAGCCAAATTCCTCAGTAAACAAAGTTTTTCTCTTATAAAAAAACGCAAGTGCATTTGAAGTAAAACGCAAGGACGTTTTACCTTAAACACAAGGGCGTTTTTGTCTAAACGCAAAAGCGTTTGAGGACATATCGAAAAACGCTTACCAACTATTCTTTCTTACAGAATAAGAATGGTTAGTTAAATAAAAATGGAGTTAGCCTAATAAAAAATCCGGATTACTCGTTTTAGAGAACCCGGATTACACGTTGTATTATTCGTAGAATTTCTATCATTTAAACATCTTCTCCAAATCATCTTCTTTCAATACGGCCAGTACAGTCTTTCCATCTGGCGTATAGTTCGGAGTAGATACGGCAAACAAATCATCGACCAGACGGTTCATTTCCTCATCAGTCAGTACCTGTCCCGGTACAATGGCTGCTGCTTTTGCCAATGAAAGTGCAAGCATACTTTGTACTTCTTCCTTCACTTTACAACCTTTTTCAATCGCCGTCTGTACCATATCTGTAACCAGTTTCTCTGGATTCAATCCCTCAATTCCAGCTGGAATACCGTTAATAGAATAAGTACCCCCTCCCAGACTACTAAGATCAAATCCCAAGGCATTCAAATCGTCCATAAATTCCTCCAGTACAGGTATCTCAGAAGGAGAGAAATGTACCATATCCGGAAACAGCATTCGCTGGGAAGCATTCTTTCTATTTTCTATCTGCGCCATATAGCGGTCGAAGAGAATACGGATGTGGGCACGCTGCTGATTAATAATCATCAACCCAGACTTTACAGAAGTCAAGATATAGCTGCCTTTATACTGATAATGGTGCATGGAATTTTCCTGAGACTGCTTTTCACCTTCTTCACTAGAGAAAGATGGAGTAACGGCATCTTCCTGAGAAGCCTGTCCCCATTCTGTTGATTCTGGGAAAAACGGTCGTACTTCTTCTTCCGGTTGAATATCCGAATCCGATGAAGTACGTTCCAGCCCTTCAAACAAAGGTTCCCATTCTACCCGATTTTTGTGACTGCCAAACGAAGGAGTATAATTTCCGCTTCTGCCAAAATCCGGCATTCCACCTTTATTCATGGAAGAGCGTACAGAGGAACCTGTAGACCCACCCCATTCTCTCACATCCTGTCCGAAGCTCTCCCTCTCCCTTTCTTTATTGGTTGCCGATGCAGAAGAGTAAGCAGAAGGAGGCACAGCTGTAGTATTAAAGGGATTATAAGAAGGATCAAAGCTGGTTTGAGGAGGTGCCACCGTATAAGGAGAATTCTCAAAGGCAGGAATGTCCGGCATACCTTCTGTATCAAAATCAATCGAAGGTACCGCGTTGAAACGTCCTAATGTTTCCTTTACTGCCGCAGAAAGAATCTGCCATACGGCTTGTTCATTCTCAAACTTAATTTCTGTCTTTGTAGGGTGTATATTGACATCTATATCGGAAGGTTCCACTTCGAAATAAATGAAATAAGATACTTGTTCACCCACTGGAATCAGGTTGTCGTACGCACTGGACACAGCCTTATGGAAATAGGGATGGCGCATATAACGACCATTCACAAAGAAGAACTGGCGTGCTCCTTTCTTACGGGCCGATTCAGGACGACCGATATATCCATGTATTTTCACCATGGTCGTATCAATGTCCAATGAAAGTAACTCCTGGTTCAGTTTCTTGCCAAACACTCCCATAATACGCTGCCGCAAAGGAAGGGCTGGCAGGTTCAGCATCTCTGTACCATTATGACTCAGCACAAAAGATATATCGGGATTGACCAGCGCAATGCGTTCGAATTCAGCTACAATGTTACTTAACTCCGTCTGATTGGATTTCAGGAACTTCCGACGGGCAGGTACATTGAAGAACAGATTTTTCACAGAGAAGTCACTGCCTCGCTGGCAGGCCACTGCCTCCTGCTTTTCTACCTGAGAACCGGAAATCTGAATGAAAGTACCTAATCCGTCTTCACTGGAACAAGTTTTCAGCTCCACTTGTGCTACGGCAGCGATGGAAGCCAAGGCCTCTCCACGAAAGCCCATGGTATGAAGGGCAAACAAATCGGCCGCCTCCCGAATTTTGGAAGTGGCATGACGTTCAAAAGCCATACGGGCATCCGTTTCCGACATGCCTCGTCCGTCGTCAATGACACGTATACATGTTTTTCCGGCATCCGTCACCAGCACTTCTATATTTTTTGCTCCGGCATCTACAGCATTCTCTACCAGCTCCTTTATCACAGAGGCCGGACGCTGTATGACTTCTCCTGCCGCAATCTGATTGGCTACAGAATCCGGCAACAAACGGATTACATCTCCCGATGTCATAGTGTAAATTCTCCTGTAATCAGATAATGTAAAATATATAGCAATACCACAATAGCCACAAACATGGCTCCGTAACTCAGAGGTTTACGTCCGCTTTCCTTGCGGCGCTTCAGATAGGTAGTACCTTCTACAAACTTACCACGAATGTCTTCCGGATTAAACTCTTTAGGAGGAAGCATTCCCAGTTCACGTTTGGCTGTCTCTTCTATTTTCTGCAGTTTTTCCTTGCGCTCATCCACATAAATGTATTCATGACGGAATCCGCGAGGCTTTCTCATTGTAAACATTCCCATATATTATTCCTCCTTCTTATTTTCAAACAATCGGGCATTCGGCAAAACGACCGGACCACGCACATTTTTCTTCAGCTGGTCTTCCACTCGTTTCCCTCTCCAATTAAAGATGTCGGCCTTATTGAGCGGACGAATGTAATCAAACCACACAAAATTCTCCAGACGGTCTTTTCCGGCAGGAATCTGCGACATCGGATATAACACACCATTGGATTTCGGACTCATCACCATGCGCTCTATCTTACGGTCTTGCAGATAGATTTCCAGTTTACTGGTTTCAGATACATTCATGCCTATCAGCGTACTGTCGGAATCCATCGGATAATAAACTACTCGTGCGGAACCTATCACTTCCGTCTTTCGCATTTCTCCGTTCGCGAAATAGGACTTCATCTCTTTTCCTGTCACTTGGTTATAAATCGTTGAGTCCACACGTTCTACCGAAAGTGCCTGCCCTATGATGTGCGACCAGTCAATTGTACTGTCGTTCATATAGACCTTTATCACTTCGCCTAAAAGCTGCTGGTTCTTGTTCCAGATAATCGGGTCACGATACATCGTAAGACAGCTGTCTACAGTAGAGAAGACTAACGAATCGGCCGTGCCCTGCACATCGGTACGATAAAAACGTACTTTGTGAAAGGCTCTCATCTCACGGAACATAGAATCGGTATTCTGATGGAAAGTTTCCATCAGCAAAGTATCCGCATGAAGAAACAAACTGTCGCCCTGAGAATAGTCTATAGCTACGGCACTATCCGTAGCAAAGGCATAATCTGTCTGCTCGTTATAATAGCCATATTCTCCGGTAAGCATGTTCCGGTTTATCGTATCCGTCATCACCATCCGGCTGAACGCTTCTCCCACCCCTGTATTACGGTCATAGAAAAGCGTATCACCGGTCAGCTGCTTTCCCTGATTGGTAAGCACAGAACGGTCATACAAATCGGCCTTACCTGTTAAGGTATTATAAGTACCCTTTTCTGAATAAATGTGATTGGCATCGCTCCAAATATCCGAAGGGCCGACAATATCAGCTATCTTCGAAGCCGTATTATAGCGTAAGGTATCCGAAGTCAGTGTAAACTGAGGGTTCACCAGCTTTACATTGTAATTAAATACGGATTGCTTAGTCTGAGGACTATATTCTCCCCATTCAGAAGTCAGCACATTCTGTTCATCCATCAGGGTTCCTCCATCAAAGAAATACCCCAGATTGTATACACGGTCATAATTCAGGCTATCGGTCAGCAATGTAGTGGTACGGTTTTCCATACGGACATTGCAACGCATCTCGGCAATCTGCGTCAATCCATCATAGTACAACCGGTCGCCATAAAGAAACAACGTATCCCCTTGTACCATTTTCACATTACCAAAAGCCTCAAAGCTGCTGACTTTATCGTAGTAACATGCACTGTCGCAATACATGTACACACTATCATGACGGAAACTCACATTTCCGGTTACAATCTGTGCGTCCGGATGACTTGCATCCTTACGCAACAAATCAGAATGTAACAAATAGACTTTACTTTTAGCTACCGGACGCTGCTTGGAATCCTCTGGCTTTTGTTTCCCCTCAGCCTCTGTTTTCGTGCGCGCAGTCTGTGGAGAGACAGCTATCCCCCCTTGTGCCGACAAGCCAAGAATGGTCAGGCAAAATGCGACAAAGAGCAAAAAAATTGCAGACTTTCTCATCACTGTTTAATCCATCCCGGATATTTAAAATCGCACTTACGCCAAGACGGGTTGATACGCACGTAAGTATTTTTTTGTTTTTCTACAATCCACTTCTGCAGTTTTTCTTCACTACGGTTGGCCGTAACAATGTCTTTCAGACGCTGATAGTCTTCTGAGATTGTAGCTTTATGTCCGTCAATACGATTTTTCAATTTTACGATAGCACACACTTCTTTTCCTTTTGCATTAATCATTGTAAAAGGTTTGGAAACTTCGCCAATCTGCATTCCCTCTACGGTCTTTGCAACTTCCTGAGAAATCAGGCCAGCCAGCTGCTGCATTTCAAAACGAGAGGTAGAAGTCTGCGGGTTAGCCAGCAAACCGTGATTGTTGCGTGTATCTTTATCCTGAGATACCCATGTAGCCGCTTCATCAAAAGTTACTTTTCCTTTTCGGATATCGTTAGCCAGTGTATCCAGTTTATTCAGTTCTGCCTCAATTTCTTTCTCATCCACACGAGGCTTAATCAAAATATGGCGATAGCTTACACGGTCACCACGCTTTTCAATCAATTGGGCAATATGATAACCATATTCTGTTTCAAACACTTTTGAAATCTTCTTCGGGTCAGTCAGGTTAAATACCACATTGGCAAACTCCGGAGTCAACTCCCCACGACCTGTAAAGCCATATTCTCCTCCACGACGAGCAGAGCCCGGGTCTTCAGAATACATACGCGCCAACGTAGAGAAAGTAGTTTCTCCCTTATTGATACGGTCAGTAAAATCACGCAATTCTTTCTTTACACGTTCGATTTCTTCTTCCTTAATCTTAGGCTCTCTGGTAATAATCTGTACCTCTACCTGAGTAGGCACAAAAGGAATACTGTCCTGAGGAAGCTTACTGAAATAGTTGCGCACTTCCGCAGGAGTCAGCTTGATGTCTCCTACAATCTTCTTCTGCATTTCCTGTACCGTCAATCCGTCACGAATATTCTCACGCAACATTTCACGTATCTGGGTAGAAGTTTTATTGTAATATTCTTCGAGTTTTTCTTTTGAACCAATCTGTTCAGTCAACCATGAAATTCGTGATTCTACCTGCTGCAGAACTTCCTGGTCGCTCACCTCAATACTATCTATCTCAGCCTGGTGAAGAAAAAGTTTCTGCACAGCCAATTCTTCTGGTATCACACAATAGGGATCACCATCAAAACGGCGACCTTCATACTGTGCATTCAAACGCTCATTCTCTACGTCTGATTTCAGAATAGCTTCATCGCCGACAACCCACACCACTTCATCAATCACATTATCTTGTGCCACGGCGGGTACTGTTCCTGTCAAGGCAAGCAAAACAGCCAAGACACCAGTCATAATCAATTTATTCATTTTCTGTCTATTTGATTTGTTTTGGTCCATTACATTACAAAGGACGAAGATACGGCATTAATTACTTTTTTCCGCTACAATTAACGGTTTTTAAAATGTCTTGGTTAATTTCAATCCTGAAGCCTCGCTTTAACTCTTCCATTTGTGTTCTCTCCGTCCACAAACGATAATCACGCTGAACTTCATTGCGCACATCCTGAAAGTCTTCCGGCCCTTTCTTCAGGCGCTTTCCCAATACAAAAGCATAAGGTAAATCCGTACGAGGAGTGAAATGTCCGCATTTAAAAGCTAATTTATCTACATAAGGATTTGTTCCAATCTGAAACAAACCTGTTTCTACAACGACCTTCCATTCGGGATTCTCTTGAGAAAAAGCGGAAATTTCCTCATTCCATTTATTTAAGGGACATTTCTTCAGCCTCTTTTTCAGCTTTGAAGCCACTTTCTTATTCAAACAATGAATCACTCCTCCTTTAAAATGAGGCAAATCCCATGCGTAATCGTTTTTATGACTTTCAAAATAGCTCTGCAATTCCTTATCAGAAATATTACCTGATTTTGTAACTCCATGGCGCTTATCCCAATACGCAGCCAATAAGCCATCGGAAACTTGACACAACTCCATTCGAGTCTTGTTCAACAGACTATCTTTCCGCTCGGTAAAGCCTGAATCAGCAACCTTTTGCAGGGCCGCATTTCCAGTCGTTTCTGATGGATATACTCCTTGCCTGCGATCCAATAGATACACGATGTGAATACCTAAAGGAGAAAAAAATGGAGCAGAATAGCTACCTTTTTTCAATGTGTTCAATTGCCCGGCAAACTCTTTTATCAGGCATCTTTCCGGAATCCACTCCCCATCCAAATAAGGAGAAGGCAAGGGAGCCTTCACATAAGATTGTGCCAGTTTTTCAAAAGGTATACCATTTTTCAGGGCCGTATAAACAGAATCTATACGCTGTCTGGCTACACGTTCCTGTTCGGAAGAAGCATGTTGGGGTAAAAGGAATGAAATCTGACGAAATCTCACCCAATTTAAAAGAGTATCTTGTTTTTGGGGTACTCCCCTCTCTTCCGATTTCAGAATTTCATTTTGCAAGGCACTGCATTGCAACCGGAAATCAGTGATAGTATCCCAACTTTGTCTTTTAGCATCTGCCACCTTCAACTTATAATACAAGAAATGAGGCAAGAACTGTTCTACAGATACACGACTAGCTGCATATACCTGGGTATAATAATGCTCAAACTCCTCGACCGAAGTTTCCTCTCCATCAATCCGGAAAAGTACCCTGCGATCTTCTGCATAAGAAACAGAGAATTTCAGCCCCATCAACAAACATAGGAATAACCACGTAATTCTACACATAACAGATTCTATTCATCATTTCATTAAACAAAAAATCATCCTGTTCGCCAGAACAGACTCACTGAAAGCAAGTCTGCCTGACGTCAGAATGATTATATCCGTATTATAAGTCAAAGATTATCTTACTGAGGACGACTATAGTTAGGTGCCTCGCTTGTAATAGATACATCGTGCGGGTGACTTTCCAGAACTCCGGCATTAGTGATACGAGTAAACTTCGCATTATGCAATTCTTCAATATTATGAGCTCCGCAATAACCCATACCGGCACGTAAACCACCAACCAGCTGATAAATCACTTCATACAAAGAACCTTTATAAGGCACACGAGCAGCAATTCCTTCCGGAACAAGTTTTTTCACATCGGTAGTTCCACTCTGGAAATAACGGTCTTTTGAACCATTTTCCATAGCTTCCAATGAACCCATTCCACGATATGACTTAAACTTACGACCATTAAAGATGATGGTGTCGCCCGGAGATTCCTCTGTACCTGCAACCAACGAACCAATCATTACGCTGTAACCACCGGCTGCCAAAGCTTTCACCACATCACCAGAATAACGCAAGCCACCATCTGCAATCAAAGGAATACCAGTTCCTTCCAAGGCCTTTGCAACATCATATACGGCTGTCAACTGAGGAACACCTACACCTGCAACCACACGAGTTGTACAAATAGAACCCGGGCCGATACCTACTTTTACTGCATCGGCACCAGCTTCAGCCAACATCTTAGCTGCTTCACCTGTAGCTACATTTCCTACAACAATATCAATTCCAGGGAAACGTTTCTTAGCTTCTTTCAGCTTTTCAATCACGTACATAGAATGTCCGTGAGCTGTATCAATTACAATGGCATCTGCACCAGCGTTCACCAAAGCTTCCATACGGTCGAATGTATCAGCAGTTACTCCCACACCGGCAGCTACACGCAAACGACCTTTAGAATCTTTGCAAGCCATTGGTTTATCTTTCGCTTTTGTAATGTCCTTATAAGTAATCAGACCAATCAGCTTTCCATCCTTGTCTACTACCGGAAGTTTTTCAATCTTGTTTTCCTGCAGAATCTTGGAAGCAGTTTCCATGTCTGTACCCGGCTCTGTTGTCACAATGTTTTCCTTTGTCATCACCTCATCGATACGCTTATTCAAATCCTTTTCAAAGCGCAGGTCACGGTTTGTAACGATACCTACCAGGTAATTCTCATCATCTACTACAGGAATACCTCCGATTTTGTATTCAGCCATCAAATCGAGTGCATCTTTCACTACAGAACCTCTCTTAATGGTCACCGGATCATAAATCATTCCGTTTTCCGCACGCTTCACAATTGCCACCTGACGAGCTTGTTCCTCAATTGACATGTTCTTGTGAATTACTCCGATACCTCCTTCACGAGCAATGGCAATGGCCATCTGTGCTTCGGTAACTGTATCCATAGCTGCAGTTACAAACGGAATTTTCAACTCAATGTTACGTGAAAACTTAGTCGAGAGTTCGACTGTTTTAGGTAAAACCTCAGAATAGGCCGGAATCAACAATACATCATCGTAAGTTAATCCGTCCATAACAACTTTATCTGCAATAAATGACATAGGGCTTTATGCTTTAGATTTTATTGCGTGCAAATATACAGAATTTTCTCAAAAAGTAAAAAAGCAGTTAACATCTTTTTCATACCACATACCTATCAAATAAAAACAGCTGCTTGCAAGGAACACCCCTCACAAGCAGCTGCACAATATCATTAAATAAATGATTAATTAGCCATTTCAGAAATGAACTTGATACGCACCAGACGAATTTCATCTTCTGTATAGTCGTCACCCAGTTCATCCATTGCATCATCAATCTTATCAGTTACTGATTCCTTGAAATAATCATAAATATCCTGCATGTGGTCTTCATCCATGATTTCTTCCAAGAAATAGTCAATATTCAGTTTGGTTCCTGAATATACAATGGCTTCGATTTCATCCAGCAACTCACCAAATTCAATACCTTTTGCCACTGCAATATCATCCAAAGCGACCTTTCTATCGATACTCTGAATAATAGAGACCTTCAGCTTAGATTTGTTAGCTACAGTACGCACTCTCAAATCTTCCGGACGGTCTATTTCATTTTCTTCGCAGTGCTTCTTAATCAATTCGCAGAATTCCTGACCATAGCGTTTAACCTTTCCGGCTCCTACGCCCGGAATATTCTGCAATTCTTCCAAAGTAACCGGATAAATGGTAGCCATTGCCTCAAGAGAAGGATCCTGGAAAATCACATAAGGTGGCACATCCAGTCTCTTTGCCATTTTCTTCCGCAAGTCTTTCAACATGGAATACAGCACGGGGTCTACTGCACACGAAGCCCCACTTCTCATCGGAGTTTCATCTACCTCTTCTTCTTCAAAGTCTGCATCCTCAACGATCTTGAACGACTTCGGTTTTTTCAAGAACTTATGCCCTTCTGGCGTAACTTTTAATAAGCCATAGTTTTCCACATCCTTTGCCAGGTAACCAGCGATAAGAGCCTGACGAATGACTGCATTCCACAATCTTTCTTCTTCTCCCATACCTGAACCAAACACCTCTAAGTCTTCATGCTTATGCGCAAGCACTTCAGATGTTTCTTTACCCAACAATATATCGATAATATAATCTTGCTTAAAGTTTTCTTTTACGGCAATGATTGCTTCAATCACTGCACACAACGAATCCTGAGCCTCCACTTGTTTCTTTGGATTTAAACAGTTATCACAATTACCACAATTATCTTCCGTATATTCCTCTCCAAAGTAATGCAACAAAATTTTTCTTCTACACACTGAAGATTCTGCGTAAGCTGCTGTTTCCTGCAATAGCTGACGTCCGATTTCCTGCTCTGAAATAGGCTTTCCCTGCATAAATTTCTCCAGTTTCTGCAGGTCCTTATTGGAATAGAATGTAATGCACTGTCCTTCTCCACCGTCACGTCCTGCACGTCCGGTTTCCTGATAATACCCTTCCAAACTCTTAGGTACATCATAATGAATCACAAAGCGTACATCCGGTTTATCAATACCCATTCCAAACGCAATCGTAGCTACAATCACATCAATATCTTCCTTCAGGAAAGCATCCTGATTTCCATTACGGGTAGCAGAATCCATTCCTGCATGATAAGCGCGGGCCTTGATACCATTTGCCAGCAATATTTCAGTCAGCTCTTCCACCTTCTTACGGCTCAAGCAATAGATAATACCTGACTTGCCTTCGTTCTGCTTGATGAACTTGATAATATCCTTATCCACATTAGCAGTCTTGGCACGTACTTCATAATAAAGATTCGGACGATTAAAAGACGAACGGAATTCCGTTGCATCCATCATTCCCAAATTCTTTTGGATGTCCATCTTTACCTTTGGAGTAGCTGTTGCCGTCAAAGCAATTACCGGAGCTTTCCCAATTTCATTGATTATCGGACGAATCCGGCGATACTCCGGTCGGAAGTCATGCCCCCATTCCGAAATACAATGTGCCTCATCCACCGCATAAAATGAAATCTTCACGTGTCTCAGAAAATCTACATTCTCCTCTTTCGTCAAAGATTCAGGAGCTACATAAAGTAACTTTGTCTTTCCGGCCATGATGTCGGCTTTCACCTGATCAGTAGCCGATTTTGTCAATGAGGAATTAATAAAATGAGCAATGCCATCTTCCTCACTAAAATTACGCATAGCATCCACCTGATTCTTCATCAGGGCAATGAGCGGTGAAATCACAATAGCAGTTCCATCCATCAACAGAGAAGGAAGCTGATAGCATAATGACTTTCCACCTCCTGTAGGCATTAACACAAACGTATCCTTTCCTGATAATAAGTTTCGAATAATCGCCTCCTGGTTTCCTTTAAAAGTATCGAATCCAAAATACTTTTTAAGAGCTGCTACTAAATTGATATTTTCCGCCATTGTTCTTGGATTTAGATTTTCATTGATTGTAGAAATTTTGTTTCCGCATGTAACAAAGTTATAAACAACTTTTCATATTACACAAATATTTCAGGGAATATTTCATCGGAAGCTTTTATTTTCTCACTAAAAAACCTTTACATTATGCCATTTGCAAACGGGAAACATTTGCCTTTCCCATTTGTTGCTTGGCGTAATCCAATGTCACCACAAAACGTTCGGTCTGTTGTGACGGAATCTCAAACATGACATCATTCATTATAGTTTCCACAATAGAACGCAAACCACGAGCGCCCAATTTGTACTCTATCGCCTTGTCGACAATATACTCAAACACCTCCGGTTCAAATTCCAGTTTCACCCCATCCATCTCAAACAATTTTACATACTGCTTGATAATTGAATTTTTGGGTTCTGTAAGAATATTGCGCAATGCCGTGCGATCCAATGGGTTCAAATAGGTGAGTACCGGCAAACGGCCAATGATTTCCGGTATCAAACCGAATGATTTCAAGTCCTGAGGAGCAATGTACTGCATCAAATTTCCCCGGTCTATTTTCACCGCTTCCTTCGCTGCACTATATCCCACCACATTGGTATTCAGTCGTTGAGCGATTTTTCGTTCAATACCGTCAAAAGCTCCTCCGCAAATAAACAGGATATTCTTAGTATTGACCGGAATCATCTTCTGGTCCGGATGCTTACGTCCTCCCTGAGGAGGAACATTCACCACAGAACCTTCCAGCAGCTTCAACAAGCCTTGCTGCACACCTTCTCCACTTACATCACGCGTAATGGAAGGGTTATCTCCTTTCCGGGCAATTTTATCAATTTCGTCAATAAAAACGATACCCCGTTCCGCCTCCTCCACGTTATAGTCAGCCACCTGAAGCAAGCGGGTCAGAATACTTTCAATATCTTCTCCCACATATCCTGCTTCGGTCAGTACAGTCGCATCTACAATGGTAAAAGGTACATGAAGCAACTTAGCAATGGTACGAGCCAGCAAAGTCTTTCCGGTTCCGGTGCTTCCCACCATAATGATGTTTGACTTTTCAATCTCCACATCATTCTTATCCTTAGGCTGAAGCAAACGTTTGTAATGATTATACACCGCTACAGCCAAATAGCGTTTTGCATCATCCTGACCAATCACATACTGGTCCAGGAATTCTTTGATATCCTTCGGCTTAGGGAGCTCAGACAAATTCAGGTCTGTAGGTCCCTGCCCTTGATGATGCATCGCTTCTTTTACGATTTCATGTGCCTGTTCTGCACAACTGTCACAGATACATCCATTCACTCCTGTAATCAGGAAGCCCACTTCGTCTTCTGTGCGACCGCAAAAGCTACATCTTCTTTTCGAGTTTCTTGAAGTCCTTTTTTCTTCCAAAGCCTATCTAGTTTTTAAGTAAATCACAGTGTTACAATGAAGGTTTACGAGATAGCACTTCATCAATCATACCATACTCTTTAGCCTCGGATGCTGTCATCCAATAATCACGGTCAGAATCTGCCCAAACCTTATCAAAATCCGTATGAGAGTGATCGGCAATGATTGTATACAATTCTTTCTTCAGTTTCTGAATTTCACGAGCTGTAATTTCAATATCCGAAGCCTGACCTTGCGCTCCTCCCATCGGCTGATGAATCATCACGCGTGAATGGGTCAGAGCTGAACGTTTTCCTTCTTTTCCAGCTACCAACAATACGGCTGCCATAGAAGCTGCCATACCTGTACAAATTGTAGCCACATCGCTACTGATAAACTGCATAGTATCATAAATACCTAAACCTGCATACACTGAACCGCCTGGGGAGTTGATATAAATAGAAATATCCTTACCAGAATCCACTGAATCCAGATACAAAAGCTGAGCCTGCAAAGTATTGGCTGTATAATCGTCAATCTGGGTTCCGAGGAAAATGATACGATCCATCATCAAACGAGAAAAGACATCCAACTGCGTCACATTCAATTGACGTTCTTCCAAAATATACGGATTCAAGTATCCTGCTTGCGACTTGATGACATCATCAAGTACCATACTGTTCATTCCGAGATGCTTGGTAGCATATTTTCTAAAATCGTCCATCATAATCCTTATATTAATTCTACAATATAAAAGAGGCTTTTAACCCCCTTTCTTCTGAAAAAACAAAAGTACAAAACACTTCTATCTTACAGAAGAAGTCAAGTTAAAAGCCTCCTTTTTTAGAATATTTTAGCAATCAATTTTGAGAGCCAAATTGCTTATTGAAACATTTTGTTGAATTCTTCTGCAGAAACAGCTTTGTGATTCAATGTTACCTGACCTTTCAAGATTTCAGACAACTTAGATTCAACAACGCGGTTTACCAGAGCTTCTACACTTTCACGTTTCTTCAACATTTCTTTTGAATAGTTTTCCAACAATTCATCAGGAACGTTAATCATACCATACTGAGCAAACTGTGCACGAGTAGCTTCCTTAGCCATGTTAGTGATGTCAGCCTGTTCTACCTTAATATCGTTAGCAGCTACCAGTTTTTCTTTGATCAGGTGCCAAGTCAGTTCTTCCAGGCTCTTTTCGTAGTTTTCAGAAACGAATTCTTCACCTTTTTCCTTGTTGTTTTCCAACATGATACGTTTC
>ERZ791859.729-NODE-729-length-18781-cov-2.715689_pt1 | contig 18781 bp, 29 predicted proteins | sample MGYA00509943_ERZ791859 | MGnify/ENA primary metagenome ERZ791859 (study PRJEB30046, sample SAMN00792065) | human gut metagenome | study: EMG produced TPA metagenomics assembly of the A metagenome-wide association study of gut microbiota in type 2... | reverse complement strand
TTTTAAGTGGGCAGAAACGCAAATCCCCGCCGCAGATGTTTGGGCGGCAATCGGAGAACGCCCTCTTTTCGGGCACCACAGCGGGAAAAAATCGCAGACCTTTTGGGGCTGCTTTATGAAATTGGAAGGGGAATTATGAACGATCAAGACCTCGTAAATACGCTGCGTGAGCACGCAGAATGGCAGCGCGGCAACGAATGGGAGACGCCGATCACGCTGGGTGATGATCTGGCGGAAGCCGCTGAACGGATTGAAGCGCAGGCGAAAGAGATTGAGAAGCTGCGGGGGCAGCTAAAAGCCAACGAGGATACGGGGCTGACGCCGCAGGAAGTCCTCAGTATGAAGTTCGAGTGGTGCGCAATGATGGATGCGTTGAACAGCATCGGTGGAGGTTATACTCGCCTGCGCGAGCTGGCCAAGGCCGACAATGACGGGCGCGTGGTGGTGCTGCCGTGCAAGGTGGGGGATAAATTATACAGAGTGTTTGCCGGAGAAATCTTCGAGCACAAAGTCAGAAACATGAGATACCTCGCAATACAGGGACGGTGGGACATTGATACAACCCCGTTCTGCTCATACGTAGAAAGTTCCATAGGGAAAACGATTTTCTTAACCCACGAGCAGGCGGAGAAAGCATTGGAGGAGATGAAGGATGTATGTCCTTGAGTACAAATCGCTCTACATTCCACACGAGGAGATGACTAAAAACCGCACGTTCCAAAGCTACCGGTGGAAGCAGTACGCTGTGTGTGAGGAGCGCGGGCCACTGGAACAAATTAGGGCCGCGCAGAAAAGGCCGGAGGAGTGGAGAATTATCCCAACCGCCGGAAGCATGGAAAAGGAGATGGAGTGATGACTAAATACATCAAGTGTGAAGCGGCGCGTTCACTGCTTCGACCGGACGACCCGAATGACGAACGATGTGCCGTTACGGTCGCGACAGCTAAAAGGCTTATCCGACACGTCTTGACCGCCGCGCCCGCTGCTGACGTTGCACCATTGGTGCATGCGCGGTGGATAAAAGGTGCATCGAACCCGTACTGCCCTAAATGCTTTGTAGAGTGTAGAGACGAAACTCCATTTTGTCCAAACTGTGGCGCGAAGATGGACGGAGGTGACAACGATGCGCTTGATTGACGAGGATAAATTTGTGTTGGCGCTTATGGACGCGTCATTGTCATCAACCGACGAGGACACGATCCTTGATCTGGTTGATGCATGTGCTGAAAACTGTAAAGTGTATGGCAGCTACGGAGAACCGAAGGAGGGATAACGCATGGACGTTGTTGAGCGAAAGGTTGTTAAAACGCGGGCGGCTCATGTGTGCTTCGGTTGCGGGCGCAAATTTGAACGAGGGACTATGATGGAGCGCAGCTGTGTTTTTGATGGAAAGCCTTGGACTTGCTATCTATGCGAAAGCTGTCAAGAGGCGTCATCTGAACTAAACTGGGACGACGAATATGGCTTTGGTGAACTTCGTGAACGAGCGCTTGAGATAGAGAGCGCAAAAATGGACGGAGGTGAATGCGAATGATAGATAGTGTGATGGTGAATATTGGCGCGGCCTTTATGATTGTCGGCGGTGTTGCGCTAATGGCGATTGTTCTTAGCTTGGTAATCTATGCTGCCGGTTGGGCTTGGGTAGCTGCAAGTGATAAGTGGAGGGATATCCTCCGAGCAGAAAGCCTGATCTATGAATACCGCATGAATAGAGATGCCTATATCAAATGGAAGAAAAATGCGAATAAGGACGGAGGCGCTGACCATGAGGCTGATTGATGCTGACGCAATCCTGAAAGCAGACGAAAATTCCGATAAAGCGCTTGCTCTGGGAAGCGGGAAATCTCTGGAAATGGCTTATGCCTTGCTAAAAAAGAAGGTGGCGGACGCCCCCACCGTAGACGCAGAGGTCGTGGTGCGGTGCAAAAACTGCAAGCATTTGTGCGTGTGGAACCGAAAAGATATATACGCATTTTGCCCCAAAACAAACATCGTGTTTTTGCCGTTTGATAAGGACACAAGGACATTCTTTTGCAGCCTTGGCGAGAGAAAGGACGGCGGGGATGGCTAAACAATCCGGCATGATTGCTTTTGCCGAGCAATTCGCCCAGGCGAAAGTAGACGCCGCCCAGCGGCTAACCTCACAGTACATGATCGATACCCTGCAAATGACCCTCCACCAGACGGAGGGCTGGGGGTATGACCGGATCATGCGGCTGACGGAGGCGTGGCAGCAGACCCAAAAGGAGTACACGCCCGCCCTCAATTCCAACGACCCGGCGGCGGACGTGATGCAGGAGCACATGGACCGGGTGATGGCCCAGATCATCGGCGGCAAGCAACCGTTAAGGCCGTTCTCGGAGCGGTATCACGAGCTGCGGAAAGTGACATATGGGAGGCAACATGACAAGCGATGACAAAGCCCTGCTAAGGGCATATGCGGAAAACGACATGATCCTGGAGCAGGCTGCACGGCAGGTCTATATGCACCGCAATACGGCGGGCTACAGGTTTGAGCGCATCAAGAAAGAGACCGGGTTAGACCCGCATTGTTTTTATGACTTGGTGGCACTGCTGCGGAAGATTGGGGAGTGCGTATGACCGAGGTGATAGCATGAGCACATTTCCGGAGCGGCTGCGCAAATTGAGAGAATCTGAGCGGCCTGCTAAAAGTATGAGATTGAAAGCGGAGCTGATTGGAATCGGGCATGATACGCTGCGGAAGTACGAAACCGGGGAGAATGAACCGGCTCTCAGCCAGTTGAAGTTGATAGCGAATCATTACCACGTCAGCTTAGATGAACTTGCATGGGACGAGGGCGAGCGAGAGAGTAAACCTTTATAGTATCGCAAAAAAAATTGGACTTTGCCCCCAATTCGGGGCAAGCGTAGAAAAATATGTGTCAGAATGAGGGTGCGGGGTTATATCCGTATCCTCATTCTTTCCATCCATCCTTTCTTTCCTCCTGACCCCGGCGGATGCCGGGGATATGCAGACGTAGCTCAGTTGGCAGAGCACCGCGCCAGGAGGTATGCGCTGGTTCAAGTCCAGCCGTCTGCACCATGGCAGGGTGCGTTTTCGGGTGATACGCCTCTGCCCCTGTTCGTAAAATATAAGCTGCGGCCTGTAAATGCAGCTCGTCTCCGGCAACTGGTACTTGCCCTTGACGCCCCGGTGTAATTCCGGTTGGGAACAGGACCCTCCGCACCTCTCAACGATGTGTCCCAGGAGGGACATTCACGGCATAGGTGCCCCGTAAGGGGAGACCACAGCGAGTGACGGGGACTTTCCCCGAAGCGCTAAAGCAGGGCAGGACTGCAATGCCGTACCAGATGTATGCTGCCGCATTGCGGCACCACGGAAGGGTAAGACCGCTACAAGGGGCTTGCCTGTGCGCTGTATGAAAGCGGCAGGCCGAATAATAATTATTTGGCTGGCTCCGGCTATGAATGAAGAAACGGATGCGACCGACATACCGGCGCAGGGCTGAAAAGTTCCGTGGGATACCGGCATTGCTACAATCTGCGCGAGTGCCGAGGCGTTTAATGGATGCGGCGTGGTGGCGGCAATCGTATGATTAGGCCACTGTGTAAGCAATTCAAACAGATCGCAATGCCGGGACCTGTGAAAAGAATAACGCCCAATGTGGGCGGCGTTGTAGCCCTTCGGGGCGGGTAAAGTCTGCTATGTAAGGCCAAGGGGTGGGGGCCGGTAGCAAAACAGGAGGATGGCATGGAAATCACAAAACGGCGGCTTGCGGATATTGTGCCGTATGCCGCAAACGCAAAAAAGCATGATAAGCGGCAAATCAACAACGTTGCGGAGAGCATCAAGCAGTACGGATTTGTACAGCCGATTGTGATTGACCGTGACGGCGTGATCGTAATCGGGCATTGCCGCGCTCTGGCGGCAAAGAAGCTGGGTATGGAAGAAGTGCCTTGCGTCTGCGTGGACGATCTGACACCGGAGCAGGTGAACGCCCTGCGGCTGGTGGATAATAAGAGCAACGAGAGCGACTGGGATTTTGACCTACTGGCTGATGAGTTGCCCGGTCTCGACCTGTCGGCGTTTGACTTTGAATGGGGTCTGCGTGACGAACTGAACGATTCCGTTGTCGAGGATGATTATGAACCTGTCATTCCGGTAGACCCCAAGAGCAAGCTGGGCGATGTGTACCAGCTTGGAGATCATCGCCTTATGTGCGGAGACAGTACGTCTTTGACAGACGTACAGAAGCTTGTGGGGGGGGCACAAATCGATCTTCTTCTCACCGATCCTCCCTATAATGTGGACTATCAGGGCACCGCCGGTAAAATCAAGAACGATAACATGGAAGATGCAGCCTTTAGGCAGTTCCTGACGGATGCTTTCTCCAATGCGGCGATGGTTATGAAGCCCGGCGCTCCGTTCTACATCTGGCATGCAGACAGTGAAGGGTATAACTTCCGTGGTGCGTGTAAAGATTCAATGCTGCGCGTCCGGCAGTGCCTGATCTGGGTGAAGAATTCCCTCGTAATGGGGAGACAGGATTTCCAGTGGAAACATGAGCCTTGCCTGTACGGTGAAAGCGAAATTGAAGAGGATGCGCATGAGCCTTGCCTTTACGGATGGACGGAAGGCAAGAAGCACTACTTCTTCAAGAACCGCAGACAGACTACCGTTCTGAATTTTGATAAGCCTGTCAAATCTGCGGAGCATCCGACCATGAAGCCGATTAAGCTGTTTGATTACCAGATGCAGTGCTCCAGCAAGCCGGGAGAGAATGTTCTCGACCTGTTCGCTGGATCTGGAACAACGATTATGGCAGCGGAGCAGAATGGCAGACACGCTTTCTGCATGGAGTATGATCCGAAGTATGCCGACGTCATTGTTGACCGGTGGGAGAAGTTCACCGGGAAGAAGGCGGTGCTTCTGCATGACTGATGCTCAGGCGGCTGCGCGGAGGATGTTGAAGAAAAACCAGCAGTATTTATCCACACAGCAAATGAAAACACTGAACGGGCTGATTAAGTCCGGCGATATTACAGGGGCCATGAATGGCCTGCATACATTGGTGGCGAGAAAGCTGACTGCGAGAAAGGAGGGCGCGTATGGCAAGGCCAAGAAAGGAAATAGATCAGAAGCAGTTCGAGAACCTCTGCGGCCTGCAATGCACGCTTGAGGAAATCTGCGGTTGGTTTGATGTGACCGATAAAACACTGGATAGTTGGTGTAAACGCACCTATCATGCCAGTTTTTCCGAGGTATTTAGACAAAAGCGCGGCGCGGGGAAAATTTCACTGCGGCGGAGCCAATGGCGGTTGGCTGAAAAGAACGCTACAATGGCGATCTTTCTCGGTAAACAATTTTTGGGGCAGCGTGACAGCGTGGACGTGGCGGTTACGGACGCGAAGGGCATTGCATTGGACGAGTTGGAGAAGATGGTGATGCAGAATGACGCGGATACAAGCGGCGGAACTGCTGATACATAATCCCATTGCGTTCGGCCATGCCGTTGGGTTTGATAAGCTGGGCGCGCTGCACAACGCATGGATACAGGATATGGTGCGCGGGAGTGAGGACAAAACCTTGCAGGCGCATCGTGGCAGCTACAAAACAACGTGCGTTTCGATTGCGCTGGCGGAGATCATCGTTCTTCTGCCGAATCTCAAAACGCTGTTTATGCGGAAAACGGATGCGGACGTGAAAGAGGTTGTGCGGCAGGTGCGGAATCTGCTGCTATCGCCATACATGGAGGCACTGTGCGAGAAGATCCACGGAAAAACGCTGATCCTGACAACGGTATCCGCGACGGAGATTTCCACGAATCTGGCAGCGGACAACAAGGGCACGAGCCAGCTTGTGGCGTGCGGCGTGAACGGGTCTTTGACCGGCAAGCATTTTGACCGCATATTTACGGACGATATTGTAAACGTGCAGGATCGCATTTCCCGCGCAGAGCGAGACCATACAAAAACGATCTATCAGGAGTTACAGAACATCCGCAATCGAGGCGGGCGCATTTTTAACACAGGAACGCCCTGGCACAAGGAAGACGCGTTTTCCATGATGCCGAATATCGAAAAGTACGATTGCTATTCAACTGGGTTGATCTCCGGGGATGAGTTGCAAACCATTAAATCGTCTATGACGTCATCCCTGTTTGCAGCAAACTACGAGTTGCGACACATTGCCAGTGATGATGTGATCTTTGACACGCCGCAAATGGGCGGTGAGCCTTGCCTTGCAGAGCAGGGCATTTGCCATATTGACGCGGCATACGGCGGCGATGACTACACGGCGTTCACAATCGCCCGGAAGAAGGGAACAAAATATTACCTCTATGGGCGGCTTTGGCACAAGCATGTGGACGATTGCATGGATGAGATTATCCGGCTTCGGAAGTCCTTCAATGCTGGGGGGATTTACTGCGAGACCAACGCGGACAAGGGCTATCTGGCAAAGGCGTTGCGCGCGAAGGGAGAACGGGCCGTTACCTATCACGAAAGCATGAACAAATTCCTTAAAATCACAAGCTATCTCAAGGCGGAATGGCGCAATGTGGTTTTTGTGGCCGGTACGGATGATGCGTATATCGACCAGATTTGCGATTACAACGAGAACGTGGAGCATGATGACGCGCCGGACAGCGCGGCCAGCATCGTAAAGCGGTTGTGGAACAAACGCGACAGCTCTGATTATGTTTCCATTCTGAGATAAGGGGTGAGCGGAGATTAAGACATATAATGACCTTGTGGCGGTGGGTGAGGACGAAAAGGCACGGATTGAGTTTATCCGCAGCGCCATCAACGCACACCGCGAAACTGCGGCGTATCGGACGGCGGCAGACGCGGAGGAATACTATAACGGGCTAAATCCCACGATCAACCGATATGAGAAAATCATCTACGACATGCAGGGCCGCGCCCACACGGATATGTGGACGGCAAACCACAAGCTGGCCAGCCGCTTCTTCGGTCTGACGGTCGATCAGGAGGTTTCTTATCTTCTGGGTAACGGCGTAACCTTTGCGGAGAAGGAAACACCGAACAAGCTATGCCCGGACTTCGACCAGGAAGTCATGGATGCGGCGCGTGAAGCGAAAATCGCAGGCGTGTCCTTCGGGTTCTGGGATCTGACGCATTTGCGCGTGTTCTCCCTGCTTGAGTTCGTCCCCCTCTATGATGAAGAGGACGGTGCAATGAAAGCCGGTATCCGGTTCTGGCAGGTGGCACAGGATAAGCCTCTGAGAGCGACGCTGTACGAGCTGGACGGCTTTACAGAGTATTTCCAGCCAAGCGGCGAGGATATGGCCGTCATGCAGCCGAAACGCAGCTATAAGTTGATCGAGCGCAAGGCGGAGGTCGGCGAAACCGAAATCTATGACGGCGGGAATTATCCGAGTTTCCCCATCGTGCCGCTGAAAAACAACAAGCGGTGTCTCTCCGAGATCGTCGGCAAGCGCAACACCATTGACGCGCTCGACCTTGCATCCTCTAACATGGTCAACAACGTGGACGAGGGCAATCTGATCTATTGGGTGCTTTCTAATTGCAACGGCATGGACGATCTGGACGATGCAAAGTTTATTGAACGGCTGAAAACCACCCATGTCGCCCACGCCAACGGCGATGATGGCGCGAAAGTGGAGAGCAAGACCATCGAGGCTCCATATGAGGGCACCAGCAGCACCATTGATATGCTCAAGAAAAAGCTGTACGAAGATTTCCAGTGCTTTGACGCTGCGGCGGTATCCGCTGGGAATCAAACGGCGACCGCAATCAAGGCCAGCTATGTGCCGTTGGATTTGAAGACGGATAAGTTTGAATCTGAGGTAACGCGGTTTATTGTGGAAATCTTGCGTCTGGCAGGCATTGAAGACCAGCCGAGCTATACGCGCAATCAGATCATCAACAAGAGCGAGGAAACACAGAATATTCTTCTGGGCGCGGCGTATTACGATGACGAGTACATCACAAAGAAGTTGCTGACCATCAACGGTGACATTGACCAGTACGAGGACATGGCAAAGCGGAAAGCAGCAGAAGAACTTGACCGGAGTTTTGAAGAACCGGACGCGCCGGGGGTGAGCGGCGATGGCGACCAGTGATCTTGGGCATCAACTGACCGACAAGGAGCTTGCAAAGCTGGAACGGCGCATTGCGAAGCTGTACCGTGAGGCTGGGAAAGAGCTGCAAGCTACCATCGACGCATATTTTGAGCAATTCAAAAAGCGCGACGAGGAAATGAAAGCGCTGATCGGCACCGTGCAGAATGGTAAGGAATGGACGGAGGCGGATTATAAGCAATGGCGGCTGAATCAGATTGGGCGCGGGGAACGCTATCAGGCCATGCGTGACAGGGTGGCACACCGCGTGACCGATGCAAACGCCGTGGCGGTGTCCTACGCCAATGATGCAACGCCGAGTATTTACTCCCTTAACCGCAACTATTCTGCGTACACCATCGAACAGGTCGCGGGCAACGTCGGCTTTGACCTGTGGGACGAGCAGACGGTCAAGCGGCTCATGGTAGAGCAACCCGATTTAATGCCATATTCCCCGCCGAAACGCGCCTTAAAGCGCGGTATTGACCTCGCATATGGTAAGAAGCAGATCACGGCAAGCGTGACAAGCTCCATCTTACAGGGGAAGAGTATTAAGCACATGGCGGATAACCTGCAAAAGCGGATCACCACCATGAGCCGCGATTCCGCCATTCGCACGGCCAGAACCGCCGTGACCGGCGCGCAGAACGCCGGACGCATGGACAGCTACGCGGCAGCGGAGAAAATGGGCATCAAGCTGAAAAAACAATGGCTTGCGACACTGGACAACCGAACGCGCCACGCTCACGCCATGCTGGACGGCCAGACGGTGGATATTGACAAGCCGTTTAAAGTCGATGGCAACGAGATCATGTTCCCCGGCGATACTTCCGCACCCGGCTACCTCGTATACAATTGCCGCTGTACGATGATTGCGGATATTGATGGGGCGAATTCCACAGGCAAAAGACGCGCCAGGAACCCGGTTACAGGCGAAAATGAGATTATTTCAGATATGACCTATTCGGAGTGGGCGGCACAGAAAGAAGCGGAAAATGCTACAGCGTGGGGCATCTTTATCAAAAAAGGCCGGAATCTATCGGCAGACACGAAGCAATGGAAAGAATACAAGGCTGTTCTGAACAAAAAAGTTCCGAATACCGTTGAAGATTTCCAGAATTTGAAGTATAATGAACCTGAAAAGTGGACGCAATTAAAAATAACAAAGCGGCAGACCGTTGTTGTTAAAAATGCGGAGTGCATAACAACACCCAAAAAATACACAGGCTATTTCCTGAAAAGTGGAGCTAAACACGCAGACCAATTCTTTGATGTTGGATATACGTCAGACAATCCGCTCCAATTACGCTATGATATGGCAAGGCAGTTTAACATGGAAAAGGCTGTGGATTTTAAAGAATTAGGCGGTGGATCCGTGCGTTTTAATATTTACATGGAACTTGGGATGACGAAGCAACGCACGTTTTGCACTGGCTGGATAAAGGATGCACCCGAAAGCAAACCGCGTATCATAACTGCCTTTAGGAAAAATAAGGAGGATGCGGGATGATCCGTGAATATGACCGTGTTAAGGTAAAAAGTACTGGAGATACCGGCATTGTTGTCGACATCAGAAATACCAACGGGACGTATTTTTTGGTGGAAAGAGATAGCGATAACGAGCTGATTGACTGCATTGCCAGCGAACTGGAAAAATTGGGCAGAGGACAACAATGAACATTGATATTCAGGATCACAGCGCAGAGGTTTCCGCTGAGATCAAGGCGGCGCTGTTGCGGGGGCTGGAAAAGATCGGACTGGTGGCAGAGGGATACGCGAAAAAGCTGTGCCCCGTTGACACCGGCAACTTGCTGAACAGCATTACCCATGTGGTAGACGAAGGGGGTGATGCGGTTTACATAGGCACCAACAGCGAGTATGGGGCCTATGTGATACACAAGCGGAACTTGGCACAGGAAAGTATTATCCGGGCGGCAGGCCGAATCCTTGGGTATATCAAGATGCAAAGGGACAATTTCACCTTACGCATGGGCAACGTGCCCAACCATACCTAAAGCCAGCCGCAGCGGACCATTTGAGCCAGTACAAACAAATCATAGAATCTGAGTTGGAACGTTGACTTTTCTGCCCGAATATGGTACAATATATTCGAGGTGGGAACAATGAAAAACAACAAAAACATCAAGGATTTAACTGGGCAGAGATTTGGCAGATTGGTTGTAGTCGGTCTGCATCCAACGGAAACGCGAAAAACCTATTGGGTCTGTCAGTGTGACTGTGGAAATGTGAAAATTGTTCGTTCTGATAGCCTGCAATGCGGCGCAATTCGCTCTTGTGGTTGCTTGAAAAAGGAACAGGATAAGAAAAACCTTATCTTGGGCGATGGGCGCAGGAAGTTTGCAGAGACCGGATTTAAGGTTGGGGGAACAAGGATTTACAACATCTGGCAAAACATGAAAGCAAGGTGTTATAACGAACATGATGCACGATACGACAGATACGGCGGACGTGGCATAAAGGTATGCGAGGAATGGCGTTCTGATTTTATTGCGTTCCATGATTGGGCCATGTCCCACGGATATCAGGATGATTTGACCATTGACCGAATTGACAACGATGGTGACTATTGCCCTGATAATTGCCGGTGGTCCACGGTTAAAGAACAGTGCAATAACCGGAGTACAAACGTCAATATCAAGATCGGGAACGCTACAAAGACCCTTACGGAGTGGTGTGAGATATTCCAACTCGACCCTATAAAGATACATTCTCGATACAAATTACATGGGTTTATCAGCATAGATGATTTATTCAACCCGTAGGCAATTGGCACATGACCCACGGCAATAAACCGCAGCCGTTTCTGAAACCTGCTGCCGCCGACCATGTGGGACAGTATCGGGACATTCTGGAAAGCGAGCTGAAAAATGGATAACGAGACCATCAAGGCCATCGAGGCCATTATACGGCGCGGCAATGACGTAGAGGTACGACGAAAAGGCGAGGGGTACATTGTCTTAGAAGTCAAGAAAACAATCAAATACAGCACTCCCACGCAATAGGGCGCGGGAAAGGGCAATAGGAGCCAACTACTGAGAATTTCTCGGTGGTTGGCTCTTTTGTTTTAGGTAAAACCCGCAAGGTACAGCGGCTTTTATACAACGTTCGCCCCCGAAGAATTGGGGCCAAGGAAAAGGAGAACGAATAACATGGCGAAATTTACGAGAGCGGAAATCAGAAATATTCTCGGCGAGGCCTGCACCGAAGAGATCGAGAATCGCTTGGTTGCGCTGCATCTGGGCGTGGTCGACCCCCTCAAGGACGATCTCACGAAGTACAAGGCGGACGCGGAGAAGCTGCCCGGAGTTCAGAAGGAATTGGACGAACTCAAGGCAGCGGGTGACGGCGGTTACAAGGAGAAGTACGAGAAGGAACACTCGGCCTTTGAAACTTACAAATCCGACGTCACGGCAAAGGAAAGCAAGGCGGCAAAGGAAAAGGCCGTGCGCGCTTACTTTGAGAGCAAAAACATCACCGGCGCGAATCTCGATCTTGCCATGCGTGGTTGCGGCGAGGAAATGGCCGCATTGGAGCTGGACGGCGAGAAGATCAAGGACACCAAGTCCCTCGATGCACTCGTGGACGGCACCTACAAGGGGCTTGTTTCCACCACGCAGACGCACGGCGCGAATCCCGCAAATCCCCCGGCAAACACCGGCGGCGCAAATCTGACCAAGGCAGACATCTACAAAAAGGACGATAAGGGCCGCTATGTAATGTCTACTGCCGAACGGCAGAAAGCACTTGCCGAAAATCCTGATCTGATGAACTGAAAGGAGCCTTTAACATGGCAGCAACTAAAGTTGAAACTTTGACCCAGCCCCGTGATTCTCTGCCCAATGTCTATACCAGCGTGACCGCACGCGAGGTCGACTTTGTTACCAGGTTTGGTGACAACTGGGAGGCACTGAGAAATATTCTGGGCATCACTCGCCCCATCCGAAAGACCCCCGGTACGTCTCTGGTGTCTTACACCGCCAGCATTGACCTGGAGAGCGGATCTGTTGACCCCGGCGAGGTCATCCCCTACAGCAAAACCACCATCGCGCAGGCGGCAAAGGCTGACCTGACGATTGAGAAGTACGCGAAAGCCGTACCCATCGAAGATGTGAACAAGTACGGCGCGGAAATCGCCGTAGAAAAGTCCGATGACGCATTCCTGACAAAGCTCCAGAATGTTGTCATGGGTAAGTTCTACACCTTCTTGAACACCGGCAGCCTGACCAAAACCGCCGCCACCTGGCAGGATGCGCTTGCCAAGGCTCAGGGCGAGGTTCTGAACAAGTTTGCCACTATCCAGAAGGATGTCACCCAGGTGGTAGGTTTCGCGAACATTCTGGATGCCTATGACTATTTGGGCACTGCAAACCTCACCGTGCAGACCCAGTTCGGCATCAACTACATCAAGGATTTCATGGGCTATTCCACCCTGTTCCTGCTGCCTGCGGCGCAGATCGCTCGGAATAAGGTTATTGCTACCCCCGTGGAAAACATTGACCTGTACTATGTGGATCCCGGCGATAGCGAGTTTGCCCGCCTGGGCCTGAACTACACCGTTCAGGGCGAGACTAACCTGATTGGTTTCCACGCTCAGGGCAACTACAGCACCGCCGTAGGCGAGAGCTACGCGCTGATGGGTATGTCCCTGTGGGCTGAGTATCTGGACGGTATCGCCGTTGTGACCGTAACACCCTCTAGCGTGGGGGGCTGATTGAGCCGCTAATGGCAACGGCACCCGGCAATGACGCAGACCTTAGCAACTTAACAAAGGCGGAATTGCTTGCGTATGCGGAGGAAAACGGCATTGCTGGGGTTAGCGGCTCAATGAAAAAGGCCGAAATTTATAAAATTGTTGCAGGCAGCTAAAGGAGGCAGCGCAATGCTTGAAAATGTTCTACGGCACTTAAACAACTGGTTCCTTGTGGAGATTCACGAGGGCACGTTCACCGTGGAGAATGGCAGCATTGCGCTGCCCTTTCTCCAAACCAATCAATATTTCCGCATCTGCGGCTCCGTGTTCAACGATGGCCTGCACCTGTATCCGGCGGTTGACCTGATGGATGAAACATTCACCGGTACGGTGTGGGCGCTGGCAGTTCCGAAGGCGGTTGTGACGCTTTCCATCGACATTGCCGCGTGGGAAGAAAAGAACGGTGAAGCCGTTTTAAGCCCCTACGCGAGCGAGAGTTTCGGGGGGTACAGTTACACTAAGGCAAGCGGGGGGAAGGCCGACGCAAGCGCTGTGACGGGCTGGCAGGATGCTTTTAAAGGCCGATTGAATGACTGGCGGAAGCTCAAGGGGGTGGAGCCGTAATGCTGTTGGATGCGTTTGGTAAAAAGTGTGTGCTGATTGAAAAGAAACGCACGGACGACGGCGCTGGCGGCTACATCACGGAATGGGTTGACGGCGCCGAGTTTCTCAACTATCAGGCGCTTGATACATCCATGGAGGCACGGAGGGCGGAACAAGAGGGCGTGACCTCGGTGTATTCCGCGCTGGTCAACCGAAACGTGCCCATTGAGTACAACGATTATTTCCGGGATGGGGAAACGGGGCTGACTTATCGGGTGACGTCAAACCCGGAGGAAAAGGCGGCTCCGAAATCTGCCGGACCGGCAATCCGGGCGCTGAAATTCTTCACAGCGGAACGAAGGGAGCTGCCGAGATGACAAAGGACAAGGCGCTCCACGCGTGGTTTTCTCAATTTCTCCCGGCATATCCCACCTCCAATGTGCCGGAGGACGCGGTTTTCCCGTGGCTGACCTATGAGCTTATCACAGGATCGTGGGAAAGCGGGGAGATCGGGCTGACTGTGAACCTCTGGTACTACACGGAGGGTGAAGCGGTTCCCAACGCCAAGGCACAGGAAATCGCCGACGCTATCGGTATGGGCGGCTGCATGGTTCCCTATGACGGAGGCGCGATGTGGATCAAGCGCGGGTCCCCGTGGTGCCAGAACATCGCGGACGAGAGCGATAAGAACATCAAGCGGCGGTATCTCAACATCACGGTGGAATATCTGTCGCAAAACTGATGAAAGGACGAAACTATGAAATTCACAAAAATTCCTTCCGACGCATTTCAGAAATTGCAGATCAACGCCGGTATTCTGACCACCGATTTTACCCCGGCCACCGGAACCATCGGAGAGGCGGGACAGATCGGCGCGACTACCGGCGGCGTGAATTTTACCGCAACGCCGACCTATTCGGACTTTGGCGAGGACATTGACAACTGCCCCAAGAACATGAAGGAGCTGAAACGGCTGGATTCTTGGGAGGCGAAGATGACGGGTACGTTCATCAACGCAGACACCAAGATCGCAAAGAGCCTTTGCGGTGCTGCCGATGTGGGTACCAGCGATGGAAAGGTCACGCCTCGGAACGATCTGTCGGACGCCGACTTTGCCGACATCTGGCTGGTGGGCGACTACTCCGACAAGAACGGCGATAAAAATGGCGGCTTCATTGCCATCCATCTGATGAATGCACTGTCCACCGGCGGCTTCCAGCTGCAGACCAGCGACAAGGCAAAGGGCCAGTTTGCGTTTGAGTATACCGCCCACTACTCCATGGCGGCACAGGACACGGTCCCCTTTGAGATCTACATTAAGGCCGGTACGGCGGAGGGCTAATATGAAACTTTCCGACATTCATGGCGAGCGGGTGTTTGACGTCATTGCAGACATCATTGACCCCATTGCCAACATCGCAGAGGACGAAAAGGCATCCGCCATGTTTCGGCGTGAAAAGATACCCGAGGGAATGACGGTGAAGGAGTTTGCAATGCAACGGGCGCGTAAAGCGCTCCCTGCACTGCTCAAGCAACATAAGGGGGATATCATCGATATCCTTTCTGCTATCGAAGGCGTGAGTGCAGAAGCCTACAAGGGGACGCTGAATCTCGCAAAACTGATGCGGGACGCAACAGAACTTCTGACGGATGAGGCGTTTGGAGAACTTTTTATCTCAGCGCAGAGCGGGAAATCCTCTGGCTCTGCGCAGGAGAATATCGAGGGCAAAAACAAGTAAAGCCTTTCCTACGGTACTGTGTGGCGCGGGTCAAAGAGAAAGCGAAAACCGAGGCATACCACATCTATGTGACCGACGCGCTGCGCATTGTGGCCGAAAACACGGCGCGATACGCGGGCGGGAACTACATCAAGGCGCGATACGCGGACATTATTGAGCCAAAAAAGCAGGACAGCAGAACATGTGAAGAGATCACCGCCGATGTGGTCGCGCGGTGCGGATTGGTGGTGAAAGCATGAATTTAATGGACCTGTTTATCAAGGTCACTGTGGACGACAGCGGCGTGGACAGCGGGTTTTCCGAAACAGGACAAAAAGCGGATGCGTTGGCAAGCAAACTGAAAGGCGGGCTTGCAACGGCGGCGAAGACTGGTGCAGCTGCTTTAACGGCAGCTGCAACCGGCATCTCCATATTGACAAAAAAATCCATTGACGGATACGCAGAATACGAGCAGCTTGTCGGAGGCGTAGAGACGCTGTTCAAAAACTCTGCCGATCAAGTCATAGAATACGCAAACCACGCGTATGAAACCGCAGGACTTTCCGCCAATGAGTACATGGACACGGTTACGTCATTTTCGGCGTCGCTGTTGCAGGGCCTTGGCGGTGACACAGAAAAGGCGGCGGAGGTAGCAAACCAGGCTGTCGTTGACATGGCGGATAACGCGAACAAGATGGGCACAAGTATGGAGATGATCCAGAACGCCTATCAAGGTTTCGCAAAGCAAAACTATACCATGCTGGATAACCTCAAACTCGGTTATGGTGGCACGGCGACAGAAATGGCGCGGCTCATCAACGATTCAGGGGTGTTGGGCGATACCGTCGAGGTCACAGCGGACACAGTCAATAGCGTTTCTTTCGACAAGATGATTGAAGCAATCCATGTGATCCAAGATCAAATGGGGATCACCGGGACAACGGCGGAGGAAGCGGCAAGCACTATCCAAGGCAGTGTTAACATGATGAAATCCGCTTGGTCAAACCTTGTAACAGGAATTGCAGATGATAACGCAGACCTTGACCAGCTGATTGAAAACTTTACCTATTCGGTTGGTAAAGCGGCCGAAAATATTCTTCCGCGTATTGAAAAAATTTTTACCAGGTTTGGGGATTTAATTACACGGCTTGCCCCGGTTATTTCCGAGCAGTTACCGTCGCTTGTTAGCTCTGTTTTGCCATCGCTTGTGAGTGCTGCCACTGCTTTGGTGCAGGGGGTTGTAGACGCAGCTCCCGGAATTGTTGCGGCACTTGCGGATATGGCCCCTGAAATTACGGGAGCAATTTTATCTGTTATTCCACAATTATTAGACGCAGGCGTGCAAATGCTGATTGCTTTGGTGCAAGGGATTGCTTCGGCCATGCCGGAAATCGCACCGCAGTTGGTTGATTGCGTGGTACAGATTGCGGAAATATTGACTCAGCCAGACACACTTGTCGCCCTTATTGAAGCAAGCACAATGTTTATTGTTGCGCTTGCAGAAGGCCTAATTGATAATCTACCAAAGCTTTTGGATGCAGCCCCTGAGATTATCAAAAACCTTGCATCCGCGTTTATCCAGTCCATAGGCTATATCGGAGAAGCCGCCATCGAAATCGGAATAGCCCTTGTCAAAGGAATCTGGGAAGGCATCAAGAGAATGGGCGATTGGCTAACAGGCATGGTAAAGGGCTTTTTCGACGGCATTGTGGATGGTGTAAAAGGCGTTCTCGGTATTCACTCACCGTCTCGCGTCTTCGCCGGGATCGGCGAGAACATGGCGCTTGGCTTGGGCGAGGGCTGGGATAACGAATACGGCAATATCAAGCGCAGCATTGCATCTGGCATGGACTTTGGAACGGCATCAGTCGATTTTGGAGCCTCCGGCGTCGCGGCGATCGGCAACTCTATTGCGTCCGGTGTTGGTGCATTGGCGACCGGCGGTGTGGGAAGTATTGTAATCAATTTGACAACCGAACTTGACGGCGCAGTATTGGCGCGAAAAATGGTTCCGTACAACGCAGCGGAGGCATTAAGGAGCGGCGCATGAGTAAAACGATCAAAATCAACGGAATTGATTTTACATCCTACTTTACGCCGGTCGGCTACAAGGTGGGACACAAGAAAATTAAGGGGCCAAACGAAGGATACATGTTGGACGGCAGCTTCACGGAGGACGTGCTTGCAATCAAGGCAGTTATTACCTGTACGTGTATGCCTCTAACGGAAACACAGCTGAACACGTTACTCGAGCAACTGTACAGTGGAAATCTGAGCGTATATTTTTTCGACACCCAAAGCGGAGGATACCGCACGGCAAACATGACGTGCGATCCTCCAGAGGGCGTTGACAGAGGAACCGGAACGAACGCTGCAGAATATTGGACGGGCATGGTGCTTGCGTTTACGGAGAAATGATATGAAGATCACCTACAAAAATTGGATGTTTAATTCTTCCCAAACAGAAAAAGCTGCGCCCACACGAGAGCAGTCATTAAGCTGTGAGAGTATTTCTGCCGATACGCTGACAGTTGTTGTGCGATGCGACGATCCTTCGATTATGTCATTTCAGAAGAATGACGCTATTCGTTTCTGGGAAAACGATTCTAACGCATCAATGCAGACTTACTATTTACGGTCGATTGAGCGGACGGGCGCAACCGCATATAAAATTGTAGCGTGGTCTGCGGTCGGTTTATTGGCAACGATCCCGCATAAAGGCGGCATTTATACAGGGCAAACCGTTTCTGAGGTAATTTCCGATATTTGCGGTGCGGTTCCGGTTGTGGTCAAGAGCGTTTTTGCAAACGTTAAACTATACGGCTGGCTCCCGTATTGCCAGCCGAAAACAAACGGGCAAGGCAAAAGCGCAAGGGACAACCTGGCGCAAGTGCTTTTTGCAATTGGCGCATATTTGACAACCGACCTAAACGGCGTTTTGCACATTGATTCCCTGTGGGATGGAACGGCGTCTGTGATTCAAGGCAACAGAATGTATTTGAGCGGTGGAAAGGTTGGGTATAGCGACCCCATTTCTGCTGTGACGGTAACGGAGCATCAATACGTTGCGGGAACGGAAGTAAAGGAGCTATTCTCCGGCACGGCGCAGAATGGCGATATCATCACATTCTCCGAGCCGATGCACTCCCTCTCTGCGACTGGCTTCACAATCTTGGAAAGCGGTGCGAACTACGCCAAGATCTCCGCTGGCGCTGGCGCACTAACTGGCAAGGCGTATATTCATAACACCCGCCTAATCACGCAGCCTGTGACGGCAGGCGCGGCGGAAAACGTGAAGTCGGTTACGGATGCCACACTGGTATCTCTGGTAAACTCCTACGCCGTGGCGAAGCGTCTTGCGGATTATTACCGATGCCGCGAGACTATCACCAATGACATTGTAAGCGGGCACGAGAAACCGGGCCATGTTGTGAGCGTGTATCACCCTTACGATAAAAAGATGGTATCCGCGTGCATCCAGTCCCTCGACACCACCATGAGCGCGACGCTGAAAAGCAGCATGGAGGCGTTGGTTGGCTTCACCCCGGCACAGCCGGAATCTGCGGAGTATTTTGATGAGCGGGTTGTCCTCACTGGCTCCGGCGAATGGGAAGTGCCTGAGAATGTGACCGCAATCACGGCAGTTTTGATCGGCGGTGCGC